>Ga0222667_1000106_pt1 | contig 47013 bp, 90 predicted proteins | sample AntAcemetagen657_FD_179854 | JGI IMG/M metagenome (GOLD analysis project Ga0222667, IMG submission 179854) | Saline water microbial communities from Ace Lake, Antarctica - #657 | ecosystem: Environmental > Aquatic > Non-marine Saline and Alkaline > Saline | place: Antarctica: Ace Lake... | reverse complement strand
TACTTTTAATAATGCAAGACTAAATGATAATACAGTAAGAAATGAAACCTATGGCAAGTATGGGAAAGGGTTTGGGTTTGATGGTGATGGGGATTATATGGGATTAACTTCTTCAATTATTTTAAATGATATTACTATTTCTGCTTGGATTAAATTTAATGATTTAACAATTCCCGCTTCAATTTCTATTCTTGGCGATAAAACAGGCGGGGCAAATAGTGAAAACTATATTTATCAAAGAACAGACAATAGGATAGCTTGTAGATTTTCTAATGGTACAGCAGGAGCAACTGTTACAGCAGGTTTAGGAGAAGCAATTTCTGATACGAATTGGCATAATATAATATGCGTTAGAAAAGGAACTAAATTAGATATTTATACTGATAATGTATTATCTACAAGGAATGATGGTTCAACTGGTTTATTAGATTCTACATTAGGGGATTTAGATATTGGACACGCATCTTCATCTAATTATTTTAATGGAAGTATGGATAACATCTGTATAATAAACCATTCCCTAACCCAAACAGAAGTAACCGCCCTATATAGTTCAGGTATGTATCCAAACGCTTCAACCCCTTGCGATGTTCTTTATCTATCTGGGGAAACAGGAAACACAACCGATGCTTACGATGAGAACAATCTTGTCGATGGGGAATGGGAACAGGCGAATAGATTTGATGGGGTTAATGATTATATATTTGCAGGTGAAGTATCTGATTTTAATTTTACTACAGAACAAAGAACATATAGTGCTTGGGTTAATCCTATTGAAATAGGAACTAATATGGTTATGATAAATGCAGATTCAACAACAGAAGGCGATGCATTTTATTTATTAGCAACTGGCGAAGTTCATTGTGCAATTCATAATGGAACATATCAAAAATATCTTAGGTGGGGTTCTATAAATTGGAATAAGTGGAATCATATAACTTGTTCTTGGAATGGAACTACTATTCAATCGTGCATAAATGGGGTATGTAATAATGGAATAGATACTGATACATTAAGGGGCAGAGATTATGATGGATTATATATAGGTTCTGAAAGTGATAATAACCTTAATTTCAACGGTTCAATAGACGATGTAATGATATTCAATAGAAGTTTAACAAGTGCAGAGATAAACTCATTGTATTATGGTTATGACAGGACACAACACAATTATAATTATGAATTTAAAGGAGAGTGATAAAAAATGGTAACAGAAAGAGATACTTTTGTAGAAACAATAGCAGATGGAAATCAACTTAATGAAGGTTATTTTAATGGGTGTTATGAAGCTGTAAAGAATACTACTACAGGACACGACCACGATGGGACTGATTCTAAGGCATTTGGGTGGGTATTAATTGAAACTAAGGACTTAACAGCTGGAGGAGTAGCAACTACTACATTTAATACAAATATTGGTTCACATAGAGTTTATAAACTTGTTGGGACTTTAACACCAGACCATACTACTCAAGCAGATGATTTTATATGTATGCGATTAAATGGTGATACTGGTAGTAATTATTCTTGGAAACATATAACTGCCGCAACTCTTGCTTCAACAATTGGAACTTATTTGGCAATAGCAGTAATTGGATATATCACCTCAAATACTCAAATATGTTCTTGTATGTTTGATGTTAATATTAATAATGCTTTAAATAGTGAAAAAAGAGTAGGTGTTGCCGCAAATTCATCTGGGAATGGTGGGCTTTCAACAAGTGCTATTTTTTTAGGAGGTGCTTGGGTTAATACTCCTGCTGCTATAACATCTATTCAATTATATACAAGCGGTTCGAGAAACTTCAAAGGCAAGATAAGCCTATACTATAATGCGGACTTGGATTAAAATGAACTACATAGAAAAACTTAGGAATGAACAATTCAAAAACATCAGCAATTTAAGTTGGTTCGAGACATTTGTTTATTGGGTATTTGACTCGACTACTGGAAAGTCAAAGGTATTGAGTAAGTATGTTTCTGAAGGGCTTAAAAATGTTAAGAAGACTGATGTGTTATATAAGATAGCAATAGGTCTTCAGAAGAGAACTCCTTATGAAACTGTCTATGCAATAGAGAAGTATGTGTATAATAGATGGGATTATATGTCTGATAAGAAACAATTTGGGAAGATAGATTATTGGGAATCAATAGATGAGATGCTTGGTAATCCTTTCGCTGATTGTGAAAGTATGAATCGTATGATATATGTTCTCTGTAGATTAGCAGGGATAGGGTCGAGCTTTCTCTATTGTTGTCTTGGCGATACTAACATAGACACTGACGAAGTATTAGACCATTACTACACTTTATTTTTTGATGCTAGGAGAAATAGATTAGTGACATTAGACACAGCATTTCATCCTGCAATAAGACCTATATCACGAAAAAAGAAATTTGTTTGTGGAAAAGGATTAAATTATTCAACTCCTGAATACATTTTCAATGAAAACGGAATATGGAAATTCAAAAAATAAAGATAGGGTGCAAAACAATGACGACAATAGGGCAGATAGAGATAAAAATAGCAGTGATAGAACAAAAGGTAACTGCAATGGAGAAGAAACTGTTTGGTAACGGAGTTAAAGGAATTATAAGTAAGATGGACGATGTTTTAGAGTGGATAAATCAAGAAAAAGGTCTTAAAGAAGCAAATAAAGGATTAGAGAACTGGAGCAGAAAAAAGCTAATTACGATACTAGCATCAATAGTTGCACCAATAATATTAGCTATTTGCTTTTATGCGTTTAAATTTCATTTTGGAGGTTGAAAAATGATAGAATTTATAGTAAGTCATTGGAAAGAAATATTACAGATATATGTTGGTTTGATAGGAGTAGCGAGTATTATTGTAAAGCTTACCCCAACACTAACAGACGACAATATACTGAAAGGAATTGTTAAGTTTACAGGTAAGTTTGTTGCCTTGAATAGAAAGTAATTACATTTAAGGAAAGGCAGAGAAACTTCTAAAACCAACCCCACAATAATTTCTTTGTCTTTCTTTATAATTTAACATAGAAAACTTTATATATAATTGAAACAATTAATAAAAAAAGAAAGAGATACACATAAACCAATAAGTGTACTCTTTCTGAACTATTTAAATCTTTTGGTTTTTATAGTAATATATGAGCTGAGAAACTAACCTAAGCGAGATGAAAGGCAAGTTCCCTATAAGAACAAATTGCTTATTAGTCGGTGATGAAGGCACAAGCGACTAAAGTTTTGATGATAGCGATGATTATTGTTCATAATTATTTTCAATGTAGTCTCCAAAACATTTAATTAACACAAAGGGTATATAAAGAATTAAACCAAAGGGGATTCTCATAATATAAACCAAAGATTCTCCCAACATTAGACGACAACTAAGCCTAACATTGCTTTTTTATTTTTTCTTAGAGACAGCTCTATAGTAAAGCTAACAAAGCAAATAACATTCCAAGTAGCATAGTTCCAAATGTTATTATTGCTAGAATTGTAAATATTATTATTGGAATACAAATAACAGATAATATAATTATCAACAATACTATTAATATTTGACTATACCACGCCATATTTCTAAATTTAGTTTTCATTTTATTAACCCCTCGACTAACCATCTAAGTAATCTATTGTTCCATATCAAATTCAATAGTTCATAGTCTGGATACTTTGGTTGATTATACTTCTCCACCCATATCTTCTGTAGTGCTTCATCTTCTACTTCAACTATCAATCTTACAGCATCAGTAAGTCCAGAGCAGGGAGTAGCTGGATGCAACCATAGGGGAGATTCCCCCCCTCCTATAGCCACAAGATACTTACCACAAACACTACATTTCTTTCTTAATTTAGAGTCCATTCTTTACCTTTACTAGCTTATACAACTCCTCACTAAGCTTTAATGCTCTTTCCATAGCTTCTTCAGGTGTTGCTCCATAACACTTAACTTTACCTGATACTTGTCCTTTTGCATTGTAAGCTATTTCAAAGCTGTGTGGTTGTTCTATTTCTTTTTCAATTTCCATTTTTGTCCTCCTTATTTAGTGGGATTATTCTCACTACTGTTCTTGGCATTTCTTTATCATAGTGTTTTGATGCAGAGAAGTCTATTACCTGCTTGTCATCTAAATAGAATATACCTTCCAATGAATCAAAAATAGCCTTTAAATGTCCGTGAATATCTCTTTTTCTCTTGTCTCCAAAGAATACTGCTATTTCAGCTAACACATTGCCTGTGTAAGGGGTGTACGGCTCTCTAATTGACATCTTCACTAGTTCCTTGTATGCTTTACCCTTTGCAGTCATATAACGTAATACACGTTTGCCCATAGCCCTGTGACCATACAAATGGTTATCAGATATAGGGTTTCCAACTATTATTACCTTTTTCATTTAAGCCAACTCCAGAAGCAAGATTTCAGTTCTCGCTTTCTTTATTATTCCATTCGCATATTTCTTCCATCTCTCATATTTTGCTATTTTCTTTTTCAATTTCAACACCCTTTTCGTTTTATTCATTCTAACCTCAACTCTTCTTTTAATTCTAATCTTTCTTCTATATTAGTTATTGTAGAATTTATTATATCGTTTACTCGCTGCTTATCAAGACAATGTTTTTGAATATTTTCAACAAAAATTAATTCTCCATTATCATTATCAGTATACCCTACTCCATACTCATCTTCATTATAAGTATTTATTCTTAAACCTACTAAACTTGGAAATTCTTCTTCAAATCTCATTCTAGCATCCCCCAATATCCTCTTCTTGGTTCAAATATGTCCCCTTCTCTTGCCAATTCGTTAATCATCCCTTCTATTTTAACGGGTTTCATATGCCATTCTATCTCCTCATAACTTGCTGATTTCTTTTCTCTTATGAAGTTCTTCATTTTCTCTAAGTCAGATACTACTTCTTCTTCCTTTATGATTTGATAAGTTGAATGTCCTACCATACTTTTATATTCATTAATGCAATTATTCAGAAGAACAATGAACTTAACATATTCAGTCTCAGACTTAGCATACATATCTATCAACCAAGTTATCTCATCATAGATTCTCTTCTTTCTTCCATTTAGCTTAGGACACTCAGGGAAAATATATCTCCTTTGATAACCATTAGTTATCTTCAGTTCTTTCAAGTAGAGGAGATGCTTAGCTATGTCAACATAGAACATCTTATTCTTCTGTGCAACTTCCATCATATTGAAATTCTTATCAAACTTCTCTTCTAGTATGCCATCAAACTTCAGCTTTAGAAGTCTCGAGTCTATTGCTACATTATTATTAAACATATTATCAAAGAACTCTTCTTCTTTTCTATACTGAGCAACTGTGTTGTAGAGAAATGTTATGCTCTGTTCTCCTACATTATATTTAGCTTTGGTGTTCTTAGCAGATAAAGCACCGTTGATATACACAGGCTTATTCCCTCCTACTTGTAGAGTAAAATTCTCCATACATCTCTTAGTATCAGCTGTAGTATCTCCGACTTCATCAAATACCATATTACCATTACCAGTTATCTGAACTAATACTCCTGCAACACTTCTAGGTTGGAATACAGGACTCTTCTTAGTCAATGAGTTCAACACTTCATATATGCTAGATTTACCAAACTCACTAATACTGCAATCCCCTATGAATGTCTTGCCTACATAACCCATAATAGCCACCATTTTATGTAGAGTCCAATGGTCTGGATTACTATGCTTGAATGGAAGTATCATATCGACAAACTCGTGAGCATCTTTCCATATTTCTTTAGGCATTATCTTAAATGGAGTTGGGTTAAGTGGTCTATTGACTATTGACTTACTCTTTTGAGAATCCTTAAAGAATATTTCTTGACAGTTATTAGCTCTTATTGGGAGATTGGCATAGTATTGTTCCTCTATAAAATATTTCTTTTTAGTGCCACTCTCTTCTTTTACTGCAAAATAACCCCTCATAGGTTTCAGTTCTATACACAATTTGTCCTCAAATACTAGGCTCTTAACTCCTTCAGAGACAATGTTATGAGGATAGATTAGCTCTTCAAACATTATTGAATCGTGGTATTGTAGAACGTCTAAATGAAACTTTTGTAAGGATTCTATCATTCCATCCACCACTTACTGCTCCCAAATAAATCAGGATACTTTCTGTTTATGTCTTCGTTTGCTTGTTTGATTGCTTTAGTCATATAAACTCTCTAAGTGTTTTCTTGTTAGATTATTTGAATTGAATCCTAATTTAACACAGTCTAACAACGTTACTTTATTTATTGGTTTTCTAGTATGATATTCAATTATCTCTTTATTTTCTTGTTTAAAAGTTTCAGCTTCTGATTTTGTTTTTAGGAAAAGTTCTCTACAATTTGTTTCATTAGATTCTTCCATTTCTTGTCTTAATCTTTCAGGTGATTTATCAACCCATCCTAAATCTTCAAATAATCCCATTTTTCATTCCTCCATATATTCCATTCCATATAAATAAAAAGACTTAGGTGTTGATAAGTCTGCATAAGATTTTAACCAATTAAACATTTCTTCTACAGATTTAAAGCCTTCTTGTTTTGAATGATTATTTACTACCCAACTTTGTTTATTGTAATGATGATAATTTCTTTTATTTTCAGAATCATTCCAAATGCAGTTTCCATCACACCATATCTTTTCCCTGCTGATTATCTTTACTTTGGCTAAAATTTGATTATGTTTTATCCATCCATATTCAACTCCATCTTTAAGTAATATTTCATCTCCAGTCCATATAATCTCAACAATATCTCCTACTTCATATTTGGGTGGCTTATCTATCATACCTTGTGATATTTGCATTCCGCAACTATTAATATCACAATCTTCTCCACAATCTGTACAATATCCATATGCCTTCCTTATGTCCTTAACCTTAGTCTTATTCAGTATTGCCTTCAAGACTTTCGGTTCGTTAATTTTCATTTGTTTCATTCGTTTTCACCTGTTAATACTCACCCAGCACAACCAAACGTTACACACCCTAAGTTTCCATATGGGAGATTACTTCCTCGCATAGTTGTGTTCTGCTATGCCCCGCCAATCCACTTAGCTACTGTCGAGAGTTTGGTTGCTTTACCTGACCAGACGAAGAGGATTAGCTCCTCTTTATGGAGTCTCATCAGGTGCTGTCTAGTGATTATGATTAATATACCTCTTCTTCTCCTAACTTTGATTGAGGAGCTTCTTTCACTTCTTTCTTAGCTTTGACTATCTTCTCTTTAGTTACAGTCTGTACTCTAGTCTTTACAGCAATATCTTCCTTATGCATTACATTGTCTTTCCCCAATGCAATTATCTGCATAACAAAGTTATTGACTACAAACCTGCTGTTATTTACTTTAAAACTTTTCTTCAGTAAGAACCTGATGCCTAAAGCACCATCTGCTAGAGTCTTACATTCTCCTTGTGCTATCTTATGTAATTCTGTGCTGCGTATCTTTATCTCAGCAAGAACTGGATAATCTTGGGAGTGAGAAGAACTGTGTGCGTGAGGAGGTAAATCCCTAACATCTTCAGAACTATCATCGCAGTTTCCATCATCCAATCCTTGCTTTAATTGAGATAAAAAATCAGTCATTGGTGACACCCTTGCACAGTTCCAATAACTTAGCTACTCTCTCTGCTTCATACGTTGCTATGTAACTACCTAGCATATGAACTGGGTCAACTTCTTTTTCAGCTAATTTTATGGCTGCGACATATGCATCTTTGAAGGTATTGAAGTTACTCAAATCAACAGAAACACTTGGTTTTGGTTCAGCATTTGCTGTTGGAGTAGATGCTGGTGCTTCTGAGTCTGTGGCAGTAATAATAACTATCTTCTTTTCTACCCATTCTTTTCCATCAAAATTCTCTTCTTTCTCTACCCAAATAATCCTGTATCTTTCAAATTGCTTTAGTTCTGTGTCTGATTTAAATTCTGTCTTAGGTGAGTTCATAGGAGACCAGATGGTAAACTTATTCTCTTTCTCTTTACCATCAATTATCCACTTTGTCTTAGCTTTTCTCCAGTGTCCCTTTTCGCTATCTCCCTCTATTGGTTCAGCAGATAATCCCATAAACTTGGCATCAGCAGACTGAAAACCTTCTTTAGCTACTTGTTTTTCAAATTCCATTTATATCACCAACTTCTTTTCAACTTCTTTCTTTGGTTCTGTTTTACCGACAGATAACACAAACTCTTCTAACTCATTAGTCAATGTCTTTATGCTTTCTATTGGTATCTTAGCAGAGTTTTTAGCTATTGTCTGTTCAGCTATCAACAACTCTACTGCTCTATTCATTGATGATTGTCTCACAATCATTTTCTGTCTTGTTTCATCTTCCATTTTCATTCCCCCATTGGATACATATTCGCAAATTCATTTATCTGACTTTTAATGAATCCTATGTTGTGTAGTATGTCTTCGTCTTTCTTTGTCTCTAAGATAAACCTCAGTGCCTGTTTTAATGCAGGTTCTTTCAGATTATCCATCCAATTCTCTAACTTGTTCATCTTATTCCTCGTGTGTAAGCATATGCTGTTTCTTCCAAGAATCTAATTGTTTCTCATATAAAGATTTTAGTTCCTTGTTACATATCTTGCATTTCCATCTAAAAATTTCGTCTTTCATTTGTTTTTTTCCTCCATATCATTTTATCTCAAATCTCTATTTTTGCGAATGTTACCTATTAAATCTCTTTAATATAGGTAAAACCTTTCTAGCCCAAACTCTGTCATATTCCTTAACATCTTCTGTAAGTTTTGAATAAGGAATATGATTTATTTCCCATTTATTCAATTTATCTTGTATCAAATCATAAGCATAGCTAATCTCTTTTTTCTTTAAATGTTGTTGAACTTTTTTTAATAACTCTCCAAGACTTTTACTCCAATGTTCCCATTGTTCATGTTCTAAATCAGATAATACTTCTATTAAATGTATTTCTACATAGTCTGGTTCATCACCAATATATTCATCATTTTCCATTATCATCAATCCTCCTTTTTACGATGTTTCCTATTCAATCCTGTTCCTTTACAAGCATTACAAATTAATACTCCATTCTCACTTCTTCCTGTTCCATTACACTTCTTGCAGAAAGCTCTAGGTTCATCTCCTATCATCTTCTTATCAAACTCTTCATTGGATTCCTTTTCTGAATCGTTTTGTTCTTTTTTTGGAATAAGACTTTCTTTTAATGAATAGACTTCTTCTATAAGATGTTGAACTGATTTCTTTATTTGTTTAATATCTTCTTCAATCACTTTTTATTCACCTCTTGCTCCTTATCCTGAATTTGCGTATTAAAATCTATAAACTTATCTTTACATTCTTTACTACAAAAATCTGAACCATCAAATAAAAGTATTTGACATTGTATGCAAAAACCTAAGCTCATTTATGTATCTCCTTCTTATCATTGTGAATTAACGTATGTTGTTTTATTCTAAAAGCACATTCAAAAATATGTAATCCTGCTTTTGGTGCAACACAATTATTTAATAATTGTCTTTTATCACCATTATAATTATGAAAATCTTTTACTATTATATCTCTATTTTTCATTTTATTATCTAATTTAGCAAACCCTTTATTATTTCTAACTATTTCATCTTTTGTTTTATTAGAAATAATAAAATTAGCCCAATAATAATGCCTACCATCTTTTTGTGGTCTTATTAATGGTTCATAATAACTTATAACATTTTCAATTATCCATTTTTGATTAGGTGGTGCAAAATGTTGTAATAATAATATCTCTTGATATAATTTCATATCTGGATATTTTATGTTATAAGTTTCTTTATTTTTTAATAAAGTTACTAATCTTGAATGTGTAGGACAAGGAGGGGAAGCCCATATAAAATCAAATTCCTTATAATGTTCTAAAAGATATTGGTGAGCATCTCCAATTATTACTTTATCATTAGGAAAGAAATCTTGATATATTGCTGCAATATTGGGATTAATCTCTACTGCTGTTATCTCGTGTTCGTCTCCCCATAGCTTACGATTGCCACCAATACCTGCATATAAGTTTAATATCTTCATTTTTCTGTTCTTATTCTTCTTTTACAATATCCTCTATGAGTATCTGCAAATATAGCTTCACAAGTACATTCAATGTTTGGATTATAATAATAATCAATTACTTCTTTATCCATTATTTATTCACCTCTTGCTCCTTATTGTGAGAAGATGAAAGTTCTTTTTCCAAATTGTTTCTTATCAGACATATAGTCCCATCTATTATACACATACTTCTCTATTGCATAGACAGTTTCATAAGGAGTTCTCTTCTGAAGACCTATTGCTATCTTATATAATACATCAGTCTTCTTAACATTTCTATACCTTCCATCTATCATTTCTTGTATCTTTTCTCTTCTAATCTTTCCAATATCATTATATTTATCAGAAGCAACAGTATCACAATCAGGACATTTTGTTGATTCATTATACCAATGACCACATTTACAAGATTTCTTATTCATTTTCTTTCACTCTCCTTTTGCTTATTTTCGGGAATGTATGATAATCTCTTTTCATATTCTGCTTTTTGTTTAGCCCAAGATATTAAGAACTTTTCAAATCTAGATTTCAATTTCTGATATTCTTTATCATTAATTAGTTTATCTTCAAACTTGGCTTTGTAAAAATCTCTTCTCTTTTTGAGATAATTGCATTGTTCACATTTATACATTTATTTTACCTCTTTATTCTGTCCTTCGGGATTAGCTGTATCTCGTTTAACAGTATTAGGATTAATACACCAAATACAGTATCCTGATTTATTATTTGGACTTAAACGATGTTTATTGCACATCTTACAATACTTCATTTGTTCACCTTTTTCATATCTTTAGGGATTGCTGTATGTTGTGCTTTTTTCCAAATATCATAATATCCATTCTCTATAATAGATTGTTTTAATCTTTTAATTAATTCGGCTGATTTTAATTTTGATTCAAACCTCCCTAAATAACCTAAAGTATATGCTTCTGGATATTCTTTCCCTTTTTCTAAATCCATCATACAAACAGCTTGATTATCTCTTTTGTACCTATTTGTAATCACTTGACCAATATAAAAAATTGGATTCTTTTTTTGCCATTCTTTGCTAACATCAATTATTATATGCCAATATTTATATTTCATTTTAATCAACACCTTGAATTTCCATAATTCCTTCCTCTTTACCCACTTTTCTCCCATCTTCAAAGGCATTAATTATTTCTTTATCAATAACATTTAATTTGCATTTCATTTGTTCTCCTTGTTCGTAATATTGGAATTGTTTTCATTTTCGTGTTTTATACATCCTAATATCATATCTGGAGACATACTACAATCTGCTCCACAATTCTCACAAACCTTTTTGCGATACTTCTTAATTTCATTAGTGTCTTTTTGCATTTTTATTCACGTCCTTCAGTTTATTGGAATTGTTGGTAAGATGTTTTGTTTTTAATTTATCTACCATATCTTTTAATTCTGCATTAGCTTCTTGATTTGGAAAACCAAAATCCCAGTAGTCTTTTTCAATATCATCAAAGACTTCTTTCTTTGCTTTTTGTCTAATTTCTTTTAAATTTGTTATAATATCCATTTTACAGCTACGCCTCCTTCTATGTATCTTATTCTCTAATTAGTATATTGCCAATTACAATAAAAAAATATCCTAATATAATTATATATGTACTTATCATTCTATTCTTTCATATCCTCTGCCTTCTCTGAACACTCGTGAAATAATAATGATGCTCCTATTATAAAAGTAATTAGAGATAAGCCATATCCATCTTCTGTTGGATATATACTTAATATCATTAATATTATTCCCCTGATTATCATTCTACTTCTTCGCCTCCTGTGTCAAATGTGTATTACCTATATCCTGTGCCTTTACAATAAAGGCACTTTCCAACTAATTTAGGTTCAAAATCACTATCTCTTATCTTCTTTCTTGCCCCCGTTACTTCTCCTTTTCCCCTACAGTTATGACATTTCTTTCTTTCCATCTTATTTTCCTCCTTTGTTCAGCTTTCCTGTGAAGAGCGAATCAATAGGACAAATAAATAAAACTGAACCTGTAACAAAAACAATTAATCCTCTCGCTTCACTTCCGTGACCCATAGCTAATGATATTAATATAAACCATAATCCTATTTTATTAAAAAATCTCATTCTTTCACCTTCTCTTGTTTTTGAGATAAAGACTCTATAATCTTACCAATCATTCGCTTAACTTCCATTCCATAATACTTCTTATTGTCTTGACAAATCCTATTAAATCTAATTAAAAACTTTGTCTTTAATTTATTAGCATCATCAACTGCAACCCATCTCTTTTCTTCTTCAAACTTTTTGTTTAGTTCTTTATGGTTATGATATAAAAATACTATCTCTTCACTTTTTACAATTTCCATTGTTTTTACCTCTCTTGTTCAACTTAGATGACAATTATGATAGTATCACTTTTATATTAACTATAGCTTGAAAAACTATTAAAAGATATAAACTCCAAGTCCAAAATCTAGTTGATATTCTTTTTTGTAGGTATTGTCCTATTGTCTTTTTCTCCATTTTTATCATCTCCTTTGCTTGTTCGTAATTGTTGGTTTATAAGATGGTTGACATTGAAACCCCTTACATCTATCAGCATAAATGCATCTTAATTGAGTTACACCATTGTTAAATCTGAAACAACCTCGATTAAAACATTCATTATTATTTATCATTTTGTATTGCCTCTGATAATACAGTATAGTATAGCAACTATATAAATACTTCGATACTATACCATATGCTTTTTGTTTTTTTTATATAATTTATAAGGTTTTAAATAAGGACTACTTTGACAGGCTGTATCAATATGCACCATAGCATCATAGGCAGTATCAAAGACGAGATACTCACCATTAAGTTTAGTAAGTATCTTTCCAGATTCTGCTTTAATTACCCAAGTCATTTCATAGCCTCCCACTCCATTATATTCAATCTACCGTCTTTCTCTTTCTGCATAACTACTCTCAATAGCTTACAGTTCTTATCTCTCACAGGGAGACTAGCAAACGCCCTTAATACAGCTCTCTTAGGCAGACTTAGATTAAAAGGTCTCATTAGCTTACCTATCTCAATATGTGCCTTAAATCGAACAAACTGCCCAAAGAAGTAGATGACTCCTTGTGCAGGTTCTTCTAAATATATTTCTATAGGTTGATATAATCCTAACTGTGAAAATAGAAATTTAACTTCGCTTTTCATTTTCCCTTAATATCTCCAGATAATTCTCTACTGTTCCCATATCCCATTTCACAGGCATATTTTCTTTTGATGCTTCTGCATACTTTTGCTTTTTTGTCTTCCAAACTAACACATAAGGTTTCTTTGGATATTTAAGATAGGTCTTGTGAACTCTATCACAAAAATCATTTATTGTTTCGATATTTTATCAACTCGTCTACAAATTTGTGTATATCATACCAATATGTTTCACAATGGAAACACCATAAGCTACCATCATCTAAGATAGTTAGGCATTTACCATTTGAACTTGGATGGAAAGGACATTTATATTGACTAGACCCTGTTTGTAATATTTTATGATACTTTAATATTTCAGTAGCGACTATAACTGCTTCATTATCTGATTTGTTTTTACCTGTCCATTCAGTATGATTGTTTCTTTTCTCTTCTATGGTAGGGAAAATTGCCTTTAAATCTGCGAATGTTATTTTAGCTATTGGCTTGTCGTTATGCACATCATAATACTTTCTTCCTGCATAACTGTTAGGTGCAACTATTCCGCAGCGGTCTGCTTGAATGTCACAGATTCTATTCTTTTTATCGTCATTGATTCCTATTTTCTTAAACATTTCTCCCTCTAAAATATAGTAATAATGAGGACATCTCTTACCTGCTGATGTCACAGTAAATGTATATGGGAGTTTATTTCTCACGCCCTTATAAAAATCATAATCATCAAAATCAATTATGATAAGATTGCCATATCCTGTGCATATACCATAATTGCTATCTTTCTTTAAATGAGCAATAAGTTTTGAATGAAAGTAAGGATAATTATTCTTACTATTCCAGAGCTTTTCTTGTGGGATTTTAGAACCTTTGCCTAATAGATAAAATCTAAAATCAAGTTCCATAAGTCTTTTAGGTATTGTAATCATAGAGTAACTCCTTAGCTTCTGTTGTCATATTAACATCTTCCACTCTTCTCTGCATATCAGTTATCTCTATCTTTGATTTTGAATGTTTTATCATCTCAATATAAACATTATCTTCATTGTCAATACCGAATATAATTCTTTTAATGTTTCTGCCTACTGATTCTATTGCTCTTTCAAAAGTTAAGTAAGGAATATCCATTATAACAATATCGCCTTTAATAGAATTAGCCACATCCTTGTGCAAGTAAGCACAGAATCTGCAATAATAAGTTGGTCGAAGTGAGGAGCTTCTATGTTCAACATTCTTTATTTTTCTCCAGTTAATTATCTCAAATTTAAGTTTCTTATCTGGTGGGATGTTCCACCATTGATATTTCTGCATTTTGAAAGCTGAAGAATCTCCTATGAATTTAGGTTCATTTTCTTTCATTGTTCCTCAGCTCTTAAAATATATTGAGTATTGAGAACTTCTCCAGATTCTAATTTAATAAGAGTATTCTCTTTAGAAACTACTTTGCCTCTTTTGACAACAGGTTTAAAGCCTTTGTCATCGTAAATTATTTTATATTTCTTGTTTACTTCTATTATCATCTTCTAGCTCCTTGAATTTTATTATTGCATTTTCATAATTTTGATAACTCCAACCATAATTACCAAAATCCTCATTACTTGGTAAAGTATTACAATGCGTATAACCTTTAAAGCTAGGAAGCTCTACAAACACTCCAGTAATAGATTTAATGCGTAGTTTATGAACTTCATAACCATATACACTACTATCTTTTTTAAGCTCAAATAAGGCTATATTCCCCATTAATTTTAGAATTCTAAAATCATAACCATTTTTCCTAAATTCTTCTTTAATTGGCTTTAATATCATTCTTTTAATTCTCCGATTAATTTCTTCTCAATATCAACAAATGCCTTTTGAGATAATTCTTTAGTAGTTGTCTCTATCATCTCCATAACTTTTTCTTCTGTGCTTGGTGAACAGGGCAATTTCATTAATGTATGTTTAATCTCTGAATCTATGCTAGAACACAATTCGTGCATAATGTCATAACGCCATTTAAGTTTTTTATGTGTTACAGATACTATTTTCTCAACAACTCTTTTTATTGCCTCGCTCAAATGAGAATTAATAACATCATCTACTCTTTTTCTAATTAGTTCAAAAAGATTCTTTTCTTGTAATTTAATATTTATCTTCTCATCAATATAGCTGCAAATAAACTTTCTGAATGATATTGTAAAATCGCCTTTAATAAACAATTCATCCATTGTTTCTTTAAGTTCTGCTTTTGCATCTTGTCGTGCTTTAATAAAAGAATCAGATTCAAAACGCTTACTTAAATGTTCTATATCCTTTTTTAGTCCAAATATTTCATTTTCATATTCCATTTTTACTCCACAGTTCCACTAAAATTCGCTTTAAAGACGGAAATCGCCTTTAATAGTATTTTCATAATATCCTACTATTTAAATGTTCCGATTAAGTATTATATAAATTATATAAATTCATTCACACCATCGACAACTATTAAAATAATCTCTATCAGTGTCTAATATACGACCACAGAATACGCATCGTTTTTCTTTATTGTTGTCTTGATGTTCTTTATTTAGCTCGTCTTTTCTTTCTTGATTCATTTATTTTGCCTCCTTTTATCTAAACATTAACTGAAACGCTTTCTTACCTTTGTTTATTTTATTTATTTCTTAAATCTATTATTATAGTTTTCTGTTCTTTCCTATGTAAATATAATGTATGGTCTTGTCTATCTTTAGCTTTTAAATTTTTACGTGTATTATCTAATTTATCCCTATTGATATGATGACCTACCTGTCCTTTTTTTTGATTTAAAATAAGCATATGCATTTTAATTGTTTTTTTATTTGTCCTTGTTTCAGCGTAGCCAGTAGGATGTAAACACCATTTATATTTTTTAATCGAGTTAATATCATTCAAATCAATTTTAGTTAATCCTACTATCTGTTGTTTATTATTTCTCAATACTACTTCAGCATAATCATTGTGTATTAAAATATCATTAGGAGTAGTAGTTTTCCTAATTGATTTTTGTTTATCTTCTTTTTCTTTGAATTTTTGTATTTCTTTTAGTATGTTTTCCATATATATCACCTATGACATAAATAAAGACAATAATATATAAATGTTTTGTTTTATTTTACTGACAATTTTCTTTGACAATATGCTTGACAATTTAAAATAAACTAACCTGTTCTATTTTATTATCTGCTTCAACAACATAAGAACAAGATAAAACTATGTCCTCATTATCATCTAAGACTAAGAGCTTATTCTTATCTATGCATATATCACCCATAGACTTATATCGTCCTTTATAACTCTCAATAGCTTTTTTAAGTTGTGAACCATTGATACACTGATTTATATTAACTGATTTTAATAACCATCTCTCAATAACTGAGCCTATAACTGAGTTAAACTCTCGAATATTAGGGGATGAGAGTATGCAATAAACATTATTATGATAGATAAAATCAGTAAACTCAGCGAGTGTATCTTTGTATCGTCTATCATTTAATTTTAGCTTTTGGCATTCGTCCAATATCAAAATACAATCTGTTTTATTGATTAAATGTCTCAAACTAGATATTTCTTTTACTCCTAAATCTTTTAAATAACACATTACAGAGTAAGGCATACCATAGGCATACACAGGAGTTTTATTATTTTTTATACGCAAATCTCTAATAAGACTAACTAAATTATTTGTCTTACCTGAGTTTTTTATTCCTGCAAGTGCAATTATACGCTTGTCTCCAAATGCTTGTTTAATGAGTGTATTATTCATTTTCTATACCTCCTATTTATTTTTATTATGGCATAAAATATAAAGTTATTGAGAACATTACTATCAAAGAAACTATACGAATTAACTAAATCCTCCTCAGTAACTATATATTTATTAGTCATATGGTATAGTATAGGCATACTATATATAAATGTATTGGTTTTATTTCTAATGATATACTACATAAGATATATATTCTCTAGAATAGAAGTATATTTAAACTATATAGTATTAGAGTATAGTATGGTTATCAATTAAGATAATCAAAGAGGTTATTAAAATGGTATATGTATTCAAAAGACATAAGCGAACAGGACATAAAAATATTATTGATATTATGGAATATAACCAAGCTGTAGAATTTTGTACAAAAGAAAATAATATATCAGTAGATAGAAATATTTATTGGTACGAATTTAGTAAATATAAAGAATATGCGGAGGATTAAAATGACATTAAACCAAATTAAAAAAGGGATAGTTAACTTTAGGATATTTGAAATTAGATACTTAGGTGCAACAAATACACAAGGAAGCAGAATTAAAATAGTAGACAAAAGATTTAACAAAAGTAAAATAGTTCATAGAAGTTATAGACATATTAATGGAAAATATGATGCAATAAGTTATTTAAATTCTATTGGTATAAAGATAGTCGGTGGTGGGGAATTAAATAATGATAAAGACATATTGTTTACTGATAACTTTGAAATACAGATAAATACAAAGGTGAAAAAATGACTAAAATAATCCATAGAGTAAAGAATCATCTAGAATATAAGGAATCTGATAAGCCTATTTTTTACCAAAATAAAGAATTATCTTTAATAGATTATTCAGAATGCACTGCATTGTGTCAATTTGTAGAAATAAGGTTTAAGGGAGAGGATAAAAGATATTTAGAAGATTTAAATCGATTAAATGAATTTGCTAAGGGGTTATAAAATGAATGAAGAACAAAGCGATAATTTAATACAAGTATTAAGGGAAATAAGAAACAACCTTAAACCAAAAAAAGAAGAGAAACATAAAATAATAATGATGAGATTACAGGGAGAATTTTTTAATAGTTTGGATGATATACAAAAGGAGTATATCAACCAGATAGATAAAACTTTATGCTTAGCTTTTCAATATCTTAGGAGAGTAAGAAAGAATAAAGATAAGAACATAAAATAAACCTCTTTTTAGTTGTTGTTTATAAAGACTACATACTCATTTAGTAAACTAAGCAATTATAGAGCTTATATTACAAAAAGAAGAAGACAAACCTTATTAGACAACATAAACTAAGAGGTTATAAGGCTTAGTTTTAAATATGCTTACTTATACTAGCTTAGAGCCAATCAACACATTTATATAGGGTATCCTCCTACTATATGGTATGACACAAGCAAAACCAAAAGGAAACATCACCACCGACACAAGAACAATAAGACCACTAAGAGAGCCAACCAAAGAAGACATAGAAAGAGCGGAACTTAATGAGAGAATCGAAACTAACAGCAGGGGCAACAGAGACCAAAGGCAACAAGAAACTAAAGAGATAATGGGAGGGTACAAATGAGACCAATACTAAAAGGAGAAATGAATAAAGCCCAAGCTCAATGGGTAGCCAATAGTTTGGGGTTATCTGTTGTTAAGTGTAGCGAAGGTTATAGGGTGGAATAAATGACCAAAGAAAGAATAAGGCTCATAATGGAGGATTTTGGATACAGCAGAGCAGAAGCGATATGCTATATCAAGACAATCGAAGAGTAAAGCTATTGTAAGGCTGTGCTATAGCCCAAATTAAGGACTTCTCACATAAAAGGGTACTGAGTACCTTATTTTCTTTTTCTAATGAATATGAGCTAAGGGGTTAGCTCACAAGCGATGATAGAGCATAGGCACACCCATCATATTGACATATCACATATAGGGGTGTGTTGCATATAGGCATATACACACATACACAACCCCATCATATAAGGGGGTGTGTGTAGGGGGGTTACTATATGGGGGGTGTGTGTATGCTAAGGTTGGGTGTGTTGTGTGTGTGTGGCATATGCTTATGTGATGGGCTGTTTTGATTAGCTTTCTTTCTTACTTTCTTTATTCCTTTCTTACTTACCTACTCCCCTTCTTTCTTACCTTCTTACTTACTTACTTACTTACTTTCTTTCTTTCTTTCTGTCTGCAATAGTCAACAAATTAAGACAATACCACAAGGCAATAGACCAAGGCATAAACTAAGGCAGAGATTCAGGCAATAATTAATTACTTATACATAGTGATAATAGACTTCAGGAATGTGGTTTTGTGTGTGTGGGTGGGATAAGTCTAAATAGGTTCCCAACCCATAAAGAACCCTATATGAGTCCATACACACGCCTATAGAGGAGTGTGTAAGTGTGTATCAATAGAAAGATTTATATAGTTACTATCCCAATAGGTGTGTATGAGTAACAAAACAAGAGTAAACATCAGTTTAGATAAGACTATTCACAGAACAGCTAAGATGATTGCGATTGATATGGATACTACAGTATCAGGGTTATTCACTGCCTGTATTCAAGTTTGCGAAAAAGACTATCCAAAGAACACCCCCATTCCAGAAAAAAATAATTTTAAAAAAAATGAAGAAGGTGTAATAAATGAAAATTAGCCCCCATTATTTTAAATACGATATAAAAGGAACACCAATAAGTTTTAATAAGGGTCAAGAAATAGTAATCAACCAACATAGAATAACGATTATAAGACCTTGCTACGATAAAAACACAGACACACATTTTTATTGGTTAGATATTGCAGGTCACTCTATGAGATTTATGATTGGCGAAGAGGATTATAATAAAATAAATAATTTTCTCAAAAAATGAAACTCAAAATATCTAATCAAGAATTGAAGACACACGGTTGTCCTAACTGTATTTGGAAGGCTCACAACCAATGCCCTCATAACATTTCTGGAGAAGGAACATTCATACCTAAAAAAGGAGAAGACAGTTCTTTGTCTATGGAAGGCATATGTCCTGAATACATAAATTTCATATTGTCATTTGCTGAAGAAGGTGATAGTGTAAATGCTATGTGGGAGAAATTTGCTCTTTACATAGCTAGATTACAGTCTCTTAACGATTATAATGAATTTCTTAAACTAAGAGATGAAATAGCAGAAAAAAGAAAAGATGGAGAACCCGACTTCAAAGAGAATATGCAAAACGACATAAAGCTAAACACACTCAGACTATGGTGGGAAAGATTAAACGACACAGTTCGTAAAGGTTATGGTCATATAGCAGATAGAGAAGGCAGAGCAAAGGAAGGAAATAAGATGGCAGGAATTAACTCAGCTAAGACTATCAACTTTAATATTGTGAACGAGAAGAAAGAAGAACTGGAGGATAAAAGAAAATGATAAAGCACGAAGGAGAGATAGTAGCAATCAACAAATACTTTGACGATGGTGCTTGTGAAGAAAGAAGTCAGATAACAATAGATTTTAAGAAAGTTAAAAAGGATTTACATTTAGGAAAATGCCAAACTACACAGTAATCCCACAGAAGTTCAAAGAAGAATACTATGCTAAGTTTACTAATGTCGACAAGGCTAAGATAGCAGAACTAGCAGAGCAAGACCCTGTTATTTTTGCATATTATTTCTTAGGTAAGACTGTAAGATTACATCAAGCATTTGTTCTTGACAAGATAGTAAAATCTAAGAAGAAGAATAACAAGATTGGACAACGGATAGCTGTATGTTGGGCTAGACAGCTCGGGAAAAGTATTGCATTAGGAATATTCTTTATATGGGCGTGTTGGTACAATAAGTATCCAGTAACAATTTCCAACATCACCGTTATGTATATTTGTTCTAAAGAGGATGAGTCTGCCATAGAATTGTTAGAGAAAGTTAGTTTGATACTTTATGATGCTGATAGGCATATGATGCAATATCAATCTGACCCACACTTTTTTACTGGTAGTTTGATTGAGCCGAATAACAATCATCAAAAGACGTTCCTTAATAATTGTTTCATTAAATCTATTCCTCCTACTATGAAAGCTGTAGGAAAGTCTGCATCGTGGTTACTTATTGATGAAGCTCATCGTTTACAATGTTTGAGTATGACTCCTGATAAATTCTTTGGTCTTGCTTCTGCTATGGTTGCTGAGACTGGTGGTGGAATACTATTATCTTCCACAGCTGATGGAATCACTGGATTCTTTTATTATGCTATTGACCCTGAAGATAAAGACCCTGATAATGAATATGACCATTTCTGGTTTCCTCATAGTATATGGGATGATGATACTGAAGAATGTTTACAATATAAGGCATATGTTGAATCTGAACGAAAACGTCACGAGAAGCAAGGTAGCATCAAGATTTGGCAGGCCGAATATTGTTCTTTGTTTACTGTATCTCAATCATCATTCTTTGAAAACGAAGATATTGAAGCAGCATTAGAAGATACTCCTCAAAGATACGAATGGAAAGATACACCTTGCTCGGTAGGATATGATTATGGAATGACAATATCTCGCACAGTAATTACTATCCGAACTATGATTAAAGGTAAAATAATTCAGTTGTTCCAATACCAATGTCCAGCAGGATTTGACATTAATTTATTGACTGAACCAAGCTGGGAACATAGTATTCAGAAATTAAAACAACGATACAATTTATTTATGATACTCCCTGATGATTGTCCGCAAGGCGACCAAACTAATCGTTGGTTTGAAAAGAACTCAGGCATACAAGTTAAACCATATAATTTTCGTAGTGACCAGATGAGTAAGACAGATGGCATTAATAGGAATTGTGTAGCATACAGTTACCGTGCTAAACTCAAAGAAGGTCTTTTGCGTATCCCTATATGGAATACAATTCAAAAATCAGAAATGAAAACAGTTCAAGAGACTGAACAAAAGATTTTAATAAGTATCAAATCTCCTGATGGTCATTTATGTGATACGTTTGATAGTGATATGATGGCGTGTATTCCTTTCTTGGATATGCAGTCAAATTATGATTTTGAGGTTGATATGATAGGGGAAAAAGAGGAAGAAAAAGTAGATAGTGATTTTAATAGATGCTCAGTTGATAAGGATATGCCAAAGCAATTAACTGACGAAGAGATGAAAGAGATAATAAAAAATAAGGACTATGACCAATTAGCATACTGATGTTATTACTTGATATATTTATGATATTGTGGTTTATCACAATGTTTTACATATGCTATTTGTCGATAAAAGAACATACAAAGGTGAGAAAATGAAAAAAAAACAAAGAGAAACAGAGTACAGAAAGATACAAAGCGAACTGAAGATGACAGCAGGACAACCAGACGGTTGGACTAAGATAGATAAGAGAATAAAAGCACTTGCTAAGAAATCAATACTATCTGCAAACGACATAAAGTCAATGAAACAGTGGATAGAGTCTGAGAAGGAACAAAGGAAAGAGATGCTTAAAATTGAATTGGAACAAATAAATGATTTCTTCAAACAGTATAAAGAAACACCTAAGATATTGAGACAGATAGGATTATACAAAAAAGGATTGAATCAAGGCTCTCCGATGTATGACACTTTATTGGATGCTCAGAAAATAGAACTTGAAGAATGTTTCATAAAACTTGAATACGGATTCAAACCAAAAAATGTAACATTCGCCTGGATGGAAGATGAGAGATGGCAGAAACTTATGGTGAATATTACTGAAAGAAAGAAGGAAGCTTTGAAGAAACAAATTGAAGATATTGAGAAATCTCTTGCCGAAGTTGAAGAAGAGATAGAGAAAGAGAAAGGAGTAAAAGATAAAAGAGTTGCTCAGATTAAGGAAGAACTCAAAGAGCTTGGTGAGAAGTTTCCAAAGGATGAGTTACAGTATATTGGTTAATTTTTTATTTTATTTTATCGTCTTAAAACATTATATAAATTATATAAAAATAAAAAGCTTTATATAATATAGAATCAATTATATATTTCCAAGGATATATTAATCGATTATACAGTCGATAAAGCTTTAGATGAAACAACTCACAAACACCCTTTGAGTTTGATTAACGGAAGTTTAGCTAACTTCCTTTCATATTTATGAGAACAGAGTATATCACTCAAGAAATACAAATAAGGGAAAGTCAGGGTTTAGTCAAAGACATTGCAGACCCTGCATCCTCAATTAGAGAACCACTCACATCATATCAAGTAATGCTTGATTTGATACAGCGAGACCCTGTATTAGCAAGGGCTTTCGATATAATTGTCGATTTCTCAACATATAACGGTTATGACTTTATTGGTGGCAAAAGAACTGATAGAGACAAGTTAAGAGGCGTTTTCTATGATAAACTTAATTTTAATGAGTTGTTACCAAATCTTGTAAGAACAGCTTGTTACTATGGAGATGCTTTCTTAGAGTTAAGAAAGAACAATTCTAAAACTCCAAATGAATTATGGGTTCTCGAAACAACTGAAATGCGAATACAGTATGATGTTCACGGAAAGGTAGAAGGCTATTGGCAAAGACCATTTAAGATTTCTGGTTTGTCTCCACAGGAAATAATGGTTCAAGAGAAGACACAAGGTATTTTCTTTAAACCAGATGAGGTAATTCATTTTAGGATGAAATGGCTCGGTTCACAAATTTATTCTTACAATCCATCTGAAGCTGCCTCTACTGCAATATCTACAAAACTTTATGCTCAGAATTACTTAATGAAGATTTTTATGAATATGCCTCCAAGATACCATATGCACTTGGCAGGTATAGGAAAAACTGATTATAACACAGCTAAAACAGAATTTCAATCAACAAAATTAAATTACAACAAGACGATAGCAATAACAAAAAGTTCAGACCCACAATCAAGACCAACGTGGGATAAGATAGAACCAGCATATGATACTCAATTATTAGAAGTGATGAGATATTTAAGGAATGAAGTATTAACAGTTACTGGAGTTCCTAGAAGCTGGTTACAAGAATCAGCCAGTGAGAATAGAGGAGTTACTGAAGCAGAGCAAAGACCTTTTGACGTTAAAGTAAAGGCGATGCACAGAAATATATTTGAACCAAAAATAAATAATCTGTTACTTCCAGCATTGGGATTTTCAAGAACCCCCAAAGAAAGTGAGAAAAGACTATTACTAAGATTTAATGAAATCAGCGTTAAAGGAGAAACAGAGACATTACAAAATGCAGGTTTATTGAGAGATATGGGACTAAAGCCAAAAGCTCTGGTAACATTTCTAGACGAAAGAGGGATTGTCGGACTTGACCCGTCTGACTTCGATGAACAGCAATTAAGAAAGAATTTAGAATTAAACCCATCGAGAGAAAGAATGGATAAAAGCAAATCAGATATGACAAGCAAACTAGATGAGAAAGGAGTTTCCAAAGAAGGAGAAAAGAAAATAAAAGAACAGGATATTTCAGTAAGATTTAATCAATATCCTTATACAATGAGGTAATAGAAATGGTAAAAGCAAAAAAAGGAGCTTGTGGTGGAACACCATTAGTAGGAAAGAAAGGAGACCTTAAACCAAGTAAGAGAATGGGTAGAGGAAGGAATAGGAAAAAATAGGTGAGAAAAAATGAGTTATAATTTCACTACAGACAAGATTGAAGTAAGAAGTATGAGAGAAGGTAAGTCTCCTCGATATGTTGTTAGAGGGACAGGTATGGTTTCTGGACTTCCTCACGTTTATAAATTCAAAAAGCAACAGGATGGAAAGTATAAAACTCTAAAAAGTATGTTCACTAAGAATTGTATTGACAGCATAAAAAGACAATCTAAGAATAAAAATCTATTTGTAGATGCTCAACACGAATTAGCTATGAACGCTAACATAAAAGGTATGCTTCAAAATAAGCTTTCTCCTGAAGAGATAAAAAAGGTAGAGCAGATGTTGAATGTAAAGGAGCTTCCACTAGCCAAGTTAAATGATATTGAAATAAATGATAATAGTATCTTTTTAGATACTGAATTAAACCCATCATTTCGACAGCTAGATAGAAACCACGAAGTTTATTTTGATTCTGTTTGGAGTTCTTTACAGAATAAATTCATAAATGGAATTAGTGCAAATTTTGCTAATGCCAAGATAGTAGAGAATGAAGCAGGTGTTGAAGTTATTGATGATATTGATGTTTTAGGATTTAGTTATGTAGGTTCTCCTGCACAACCAGAATGTTCAATTACTGAAGTTGCCATAAGAGCAATACAAGAAGGTGAGAAAATGGTAGATGAAAATGAAAAAAAACCAGCACAGGAAACTGATGCTATGAAGAAAGAGCTTGATTCAACAAAAGCAGAACTTGAGCAGTTAAAATCTGACAGGGCTAAAGCTGAGGCAGAGGCTAAACAGAAATCTGAACAGGAACAGCAGAAAACAGTCGAGCAACAGAAAGAAGAACAAAAGAAGATAATAGAAGACTTGCAGAAGAAAGTTGATGACTTATCTGTAAAGAAAGCAGATGAAGAGAAGAAATCTGAAGAGACAAATTCTGCTAAAGGAACTGTAGGACAACAGGATAAATATGGTCAAGAACCTGCGAATAAAGAAAAAGGTAAAGAGTTTTATGCAGAAAACCTAAAAGAGATAACTAAAGACCACGATGAGACTATAAAAACTTTGAAAGAAGGTAAAAGTCCAAGTATTGACAAGAGTATGACAGGGTTTGCAGAGCTTGTTAATTTACAGGCAAAAGTTAATAATCCTACAGCAGGGATGACAGAAAAAGATGCAGAGTATGCCAAAGAACACGGCTTACTAAAAAAAGGAACTGGAGATATTGCAGTTCCAAGAAAATAAAATAAACAAAGGTGATGAAGAATGTCAAGTGATGCATTTTTGCAGATAAGAACAGCCCTTGATTCGACAACAGATACAACTGGTGGAGATACAAGGACAGGAGTAGGTGCGGTATTTATCCAAAAGGAGATAGACCGTATGATAATTGAGACATACAATAATGGAGTAGATTTTTCTCCTTTAGTACCAAGAAAATCAATGAGACAATTAGCAGCAATATGGAATCTAAGAGTTAATAGAGGAAGTACAAGCAAAGTTGCGTTCTATAGCGATGGTAACGGTGGAACCCCTTACCCAAGTCAATTTATACAACTTTATGCCACAGCTAAATCAATTAGAAGTGATTATGAAGTAACAGGAATGGCTATGGCAGCATCTTCAAGCTATTTTGATGCACTTAATAGTGAAGCAAGAGTAGCACTTCAGGCTTTGGCTCAGGTAGAAGAACAATCTTTTATTTGTGGAGATGATACTTCAGCAGAAAGCACAGGTCTTACTGAAACAGGAACTGTAGGAGTTAGTGGTTCTTACAAAGGACTATACCAACTTATGAGTTCTGCTGTTGCAGTAGCTGATGGTACTTCTGGTGGACTTAACAACGCAGATAGTATCTATGGACATACTAGAAGTTCTACAGTAACAGACGAAGAATACAAACTAAATGTAGGTTGTGTTTGTACCGCAGACGATGCACAGAATCCAATAAGCACTCAGAATATGGACGATGCAATAACTGTATCAAACATAAAAGGTGGAAAGAGCCATAGTAGAATTTTCCTATGTAGTGAGAAGAGATATACTAAGATAAAGGATTTGATAGCACCACAGGGAAGATTTAACATTGGAGCTTCAATGGCACAACTTGATGGTGGAGCAGCCGTTCTATCTTGGCAGAACATAAAGATTATCTCTTCGAGATATATGGCACTAACAGGTGTAACTGCTAACGGAACAAATGCAACATTTGCAGACACAGACAACTCGGTACATTTACTTGATATGGACAACATCGACTTTATGAATGTCGCTGGTGTAGATAGAAAGCACATCCCAATTATGGGAGCAGATGCAAACCAGAGAAATGATGTCGAGGGCGGGTACTACAAAACATATGGAACATTCCGTATGGCTAGATTTGATACAAATGTATTAATCTACAACTTAGATACGCTTTAAGCGTAATCTATTTTTTTATTTTTTTTAATATAATAAACGAGGATGATAATAAATGGCAACAGCAACAAATTGGAAAAAAAGAAGTTCTGGTGACCAGATAAAAGTAACAGCAGATTTAGCGTCTGTAGCAAATTCAGAAACAATGATTGTGCCACATCTTACAAATATTGAAGATGGACATTGTGATTGCACAACAGACGATACAATCAGCATAACTTTTTCAGGAAACACAGTAACATTTCTAGACGGAGCAAGTCTTGCAGGTAGATTAGTAGTATTTGGGAGGTAAAAGAAAATGGTACATTATAATATTGTGAACGGAGTCGAACAGAAACCAAAGAAAGGAAATGTTATAGAGGAATCTGTAAAGAAAGACGAACCAACAAAAGAGATAAAAAAGAAGTAGGTGAAAATAAATGTCTCAAATAGAAAGATTTGCCCAAGTTGGTAATGATAGAAGAGAAAATCTAGCATTTACATTAGGTGCTGGAGAATCTGCTACTTGCTACTTTAAGGCATCGGGAAGCGATACAGCAACCGCTAAGTATTTTAGCCTAGGAGGAACAGCTTTTAGAGTTGCCATTTACACTACCCAAAATGCTCAGATAACCCACATAGGTGGACACAAATTGAAAGCACCACTCCCTATAGCAGCAGGATGGAATCAATTTACTAAGGGTATAAGATGGTTAAAAATAACTGTTAAATCAACAATAGCAAACACGACATTTGATGTCTTGGCTTATTAGGTGATACTTATGACAAAACAAAAAACAACAAAATCAGGAAACATAGAAGTCTTAGCAGATAAGCTAGGAATCAAAAAAGAGAATCTTGAATACGGTTTAAAGAAAGACCCAAAAACAGTCGAAGATGCAATCAAACAAGCTGCTGCATTTATGGGGGTAAAATAATATGGCAAACCCAACAGTACCCCATATTATCGGAGTAACTCTTGATAGCACTGGAGTAGCTTATACTTCTGTAATTGTTAAAAATAGAACTACAGGAGATAGTGTAATATTAGACACCAATTCAAGTAAACAAGCAATCTTTGATTGTGCAAGTTTTACTAATGGATATTCAAATTCAGACGTTATTGAAGTTGTAAATAGTGGTGCTTCATTTGGAGGAAACACAGTTACGATAGATACTTCTGAAGGTATGCAAACAACAACTTTGACTTGTACTGCTTTAGCGAGTGGAGCAAATCTATCAATGTGAGGTAAAAAATGAAGAACGCACAACTAAAAACAATAACAACTTTGATGTTGATTCTGCTTCTTGGAGCTATCTCAGTATATGCCTTAACGGTAACTTTGAATAGTCCAGACGCAACTTGGGAAACATCAGGTTCAACAAATTTTAACTTTACACCATCTGGAGAAATAAATCCCCTAACTTGGTGTGCAATATATACAAACGCAACAGGAACGTGGCAGAGTGATGCCAATTATTCAAACGTTGCTAATGGAACTCCTTTTGTTAGAGGAATAGGATTAGGAGATTCTGGTGGTCTTGGATGGATATGGAACGCAGTTTGTTATAACGGTAGTGACGAAATATTTGACACAGCTAACAATACTTTTGGAGTAGATTCAACTCTTCCTTCAATAAGTCTTGATAGTCCAACAAACGGAGAGTATATAACAACTTCCGAGAACTTATCATTTGTTCCAACAGATGCAAGTAATCCAGAGGATTGTGATGTCTATACTAATATGGGTGGAAGCTGGATAATCAATAATACATTTGATAGTTTTACTAGTGGGAGTACCTATGGTGTAAACATAACAGATTTGGCAGATGGTAGCTATGACTGGAATGTCAAATGTAATCAAACATCGACTGATTCAGTTTGGGCAGAGACAGGTGGAAATTACTCATTTGTTTTAGACACAACTGACCCAACAGATATAAAGATGGTTTCACCTACAAACGGAACAGTAAGTGCAACAGCAATTCCAGAGATAAAATGGAATAAGACTACAGAGATAAACTTTGATAGATACTATGTTTATGTGTCTAGCGATATAACAGATTTAGAAGGCTCTGCTGTTCAGTCAATACAGGTCACTAACATAAGTGAAAATGCAACAACTCTTGTAAACGCACTTCCTACAGACACTCAATATTATATTTGGGTAAAGGCAGTAGACTTAGCAGGAAACTCTAAGAATGTGTCTGGAGCTAATGAATATTATGTTGATTCGACAAGTCCTGTATTAACATTAGGAAGTCCTACAAATGGAACTTATACATCAGACACTCAGCCTGACTTTAATATAAGTGTGGTAGACGATAATCCAGATGCTTGTAGACTGTATTTGTCTAACTCTTCTGGAGAAGCTATGGGAATTAACATAAGCATAACAGATGTTGTTAATGGAACTGTCTATAATATGACACCCTCAATTATGGTTGAAGGGACATATAAGTTCAATATAGGATGTAATGACAGTAAGGGAACTGAAGTAAATGTGAGTTCAACAAGTCTTGATTTGACTGTTGATACAACAGCACCAACAGCTCCAGAGCTAACAATAACTTTTGGACAAACCAATTCGACAGATACAACACCCTCAGTAAGTTGGAAGATAACCACAGAGACAAACTTTGAGAAATATATTGTAGAAGCATATAATTCCTCATATGATTTATCTGGACAGATTAATATAACAAACAAGTCAACAACAAGTGTCGATATGGATTCTCTCGAAACAGATGAAACATATACATTTAATGTAACTGCATATGACTTGGCAGAGAATGTTGGAAGAGATGGAAACACAACCCTTCAATCCCTATATTATATTGACCCTGTTTGTGGGACATTATATGCAGGATGGAATCTTTGTGGAGCAGTGTCAACTACAAATAGAAACCTATCAGTAATAGGTGCTGAAACATCAGCAACTATGTTGACTGTTTGGAACTCTAGCCACGAATGGCAAACTTGTGTATATGGTGTAGCATCAACTAACTGTGATGTAGAGGTAGGAGTTAATGGAACTCACTATAATGCAGTATGGGTATATGTAGCTGCTGAAACAGCTTGGGAAGACAGGACTTGGAGTGCAGAGGCAACATCTGCTAACATAACAGTAACTAACACAACTGTTGGTTGGAATCTATTTGGGATGTTTGTTAGGAATGGAAGAACATTTTCCCAGTTAAATACTACAGCAGAATTGACACCAGCACATAATATATCATCGTATTCGTTAAGATACAACAATGGTTCAAGCTCAGTTCCATATATAGCAATAGCAAACTTTACTTCATATAATTCTGAAACTAAAGTGAGATATGGTGAAGCATTATGGGTGTATTACACAAATGCAACGAGCTATGTATTCGATGTAGGAGGATGGTAAAATGAAAAAGATAATTTTTTCTTTATTTTTAATATGTTTAATGGCATTATCAGTAACAGCAGCCCCACAATTACCTTACATAATGTATGGAAAGGTTAATTGGAATGACCAGCTATTAACAGGTGCAAGATTAGAAGTAACTTATAATGGAGTTGCTACTGAACTTGTAACTAATGAACAAGGTAATTGGGTTTATCAATTATCAGAATACACAGATGGAACAACTGTTAATGTGAGAGTTACAGACGGCTGTGGAACATCAGATGTATGTCAGAAGAGTGTAGTCATAAATTCAGTAGGTAACAAAGATTTTGCTATATTGGACTTTTCAATAACAGGAGATTTAGTATGTCCACCTGCAAACTGCCCTTCTTGTAGTGGTGGTGGAAGTGGATATGTTGATTTAGCTACTGAAGAGAAATGTGCAGAGAAGTTTCCTTGTGAAGCTACAGTCTGTGATACTTGTGCAACTTGTGAAATCTGTGAAGTACCAAAAGAGTGTACTGCAACAGAATGTCAGGATGTATGTGATGAAACTGTTTGTGATGAAGAATGTCCTGATTGCGACAATGGATGGCTATATAATATAATGTTCTCGATAGGTGGACTTGTCTTAGGAACATTTGGATGGTGGTCTGGATTTAAAGGTCTTGTGAACTATAGAGTTAAGAAAGCAAGAACCGCTGAGTTAGCAGGAGATAAGAAGGAAGCAGATAAGCAGTATAAAGCAGCAGCTAAGATGGTTCAGACAGCAGTTGAAAAAGCAAAAGCAGGGGAATACGATAAATGATTCCTCTTTTTTTCTCTGATTTTAAGAGATTTGTGAAGAACGAACTATTTAAGGGAGAAGCAATACATCCTGTTCTCTACTGGGAGGATGAGGATATTATTATTTTCTATAAACCAGTAGGTAGTTTTATTTATTCTTCTTCAATATCGAAGAGTGAGAAACCAGAAGATATGGATATAAATGCCTTAAAGACAGAATTTAATGCAGTTGAACTCCCTTCAAAAATGAATACTAATACATTCGTTACATTAAGTGGAACTCTTACCTGAGAGATAGGAGTTTTATACCTGAGAGGTAAATATGCCATACACACCATATCTAGTTTACGGAACAGTCAATAATTCTTTAGGTAATATTGAGGAGTCTGCTGAACTAACTTTTACTACAAGTTTAGGCACTATGAGTTGTAAGACAAACAGTGATGGAATCTTCTTGGTAGACCTTGCAGATGTTGGATATTCTTCGGGTGAGACAGTTTCTGTATTAACGAAATGTGAGTTTAATAATGAGTATTCTGAAGATACATTAGTTATTTCTGGTGGAATGTATAACCTAAATGTGAGCCTTTCCTCGAGGACTAAGGCACAGGAAACTACTGGATATACTGTAAGAAGTATGTTGCACAGCATAGGAAACAGTCCTGTGACAAGAGACAACCCTTTGCCTATAGAGTTGATAGGACAGTCAGATACTATAGACTTAATCAACAATCCAGCAACAGTATGGGCTATAACAAGAACAGATTTTCAACCAGATAGTGAGACTATAACTTTAGCTAACGGAGATGTCTATAAGAGAACATTCACTTATACTGATAATGTAATGACAGTGAGGTCAGCGTGGGTAAAACAATAAGTTATATTTTGATTGCATTAGCCTTGATTTCAATAGTTTGTGCTGTGGAATTTGAATATAGATATAGTCCTTATACTGGAAAGTTAGATAGAACAAGAAGCACTAATCAATCAGGAAATAACATTACAGCAGATAATGCAGAATTTACTAATCTTTTAGTAGAAAATCCACCAGTAAACTGTTCTACAGGATATTATATGATAGGTACTAATATGGAAGAGAGTTGGTGTATGTTAGATGATGATTCAGATAAATTAGAGAACGGAACAACCAATACAGTTCACTTTGGAAAGGTAGGTATTGGAACATCTATTCCTACAAGTGAACTTCATGTTATTGGAGATATTAATGCAACAGGGAATATATATGGAAATGATGTTTGTGAAACAAGTATAGGAAATTATTGTTTAAGTGACTTAGCAGACTATTCCCTTACTTCAACCATTCAGGCTTGGTTTTCAGATAATAGAACTTACTCAGATTTAACTTACCAAAGAAAAGATGATACGGCAACTAATCTTTCTAACTATTGGAAATTAGATGGAAGTTCTATAGCTACAGGAAACTGGAATATATCGCCCTATACTATTGAGTCACCTATAGTTTATACAAATCAAACTTGTTACACTCCAGACTGCTCATCAAGAATATACTATAATGGAACAGGAATGATAATCGAGGGATAAAATGCTAGAAGAAAAAATCAAAGAATTATGGAATAAAGTAAAACAACCAATTATAAGAACAGGATTAACTCTTGCAATATTAGCAGGAAGTTATAATGTAGCAAAGGCAACAGATTATGATATGGACTTGCAGTTTACATCTAACATTGCCACAGGTACAAGCACAGCAGATACTTTCAATGCTGGTTATGATACTGCTAATGGAAATATAGTTGATGGTTATGACCCTGTTGATGTGAAGCAACCTGTTCAATCAGAGATAGAGAGAGTTCAAGCTTATACAATAGATACAGGCTATGTATTAACAAAAGATTATCAGACTTTTGACTCAGTTAATCCAAATGTTACATGGTATGTTAATCTTATGGCTACAGACCCTACTTGGTATGGGTTGACAGGAACAGCTAGTTTTAATGTTGTAGATACAGCAGAGATAGATAAACTCCCAGCAGGAAGCAATATCCATCTTTATAGATATGACGAGAATGATGTTTTTGTTCAGCATTATGATTTACAAGATGCAAACAATCATACGATTGAATGGGAAGTGACTAATTCTTTAGGTTTTTATGGTGGAATGGAATTAAGAATAAGAGAAGATTTTGCTCCTTATGATATAGATGGAAGTGGTTGTGTAAATCTAGTTGATTTTGCTTATCTTGCGAATGATTGGCTTAAATCAGGAGGAACTTATGATGCAGACTTCGATTCTGATAGTGATGTGGACATAGACGATTTGGCTTCATTTGTAAATAATTGGTTATGTGGGTGTGAATAGGTGAAAAAAACTTTATTGTATATTATCATTAGTATATTTCTTATAGGTACTACTTTCGCTGTTTGGTATGATAATACATGTGGGGACTTTAAGTGTGCCAATGAGACATGGGCAGTTAGTAATCCAAATTGGAGTATTATAAATTCTACGGGAAGAGCTGTCTTTAGCTCAACATCATTTCCGAAATCAGGATACATAACTCAAGATGTTAATATTCCGCAAGTAAAAGCAGAGTATAATGTAACTCTTACTGTTTTGAGAACTTGGTTCAACTGGACTGATTTCTGGGTTATGCTTGGAAATGTTAGCAGTGATAAATTCAACAGTCAGGGGACACATACATTTACAATTATCACCAACAAAGATGGGGGAACTAATATAACCATTTGGGCTAACAGGACTTATCAGCAAGATATAAATGCTTATCTTGTAATTGATAACATAACCATCTCAGCATCTACAACACAAATTCAGGTATTGTTTGATGATGCAACACAAGATGATGGAGTTACTGTTTATGATAATTGGATATATGTAAACAATACAATAACAGGATTGTTAAATAATATGACTTATTATCTATATAACTCAACAAGTGAACTTATTAATTCAAGCTTTTATCCTACTGACATTTATGAGATAAACTGGACTAATCTTGCAGATGGATTATATTTCTATAACATCACAGTCAGAGACATATATGGAAATGAATCATCAACAGAAACTAGAAATATAACTATTGATGCTTCCACTAATGTGTCATTATGCAAGTATGTTTTTCTTGAAAATACGGTCTATACTCAGACACAAGACATAGTTACTGATGATACACAATGCATCTATATCACAGGTTCTAATGTAACTTATGATGGAAATGGATATGAGATTATAGGCGGTGGAATTTATGTCCAGTATGCAGATAGCTTCACGATTAAGAATACAAATACTAATCTAATTCAGTTAGGACAAGCCCAATATGGCAATATAACAGATAGTTATATTCATAACTGTACTGATAATTGTATAAAGCTAGGTTTAGAATATGGAGATTGTATGTATAATAATTTTGAGGATATAATACTAAATAATTCAAATGATGCAGGTATCCATTTCAGAGGAATAAATATATTAGGATTGACGGGGCAAGCAAGCCATAATACTTTTAAGGATATGACTTTCTTAAATATTGGCGGTTATGATGTTTATATGCCAACTATCTCTGAGTTATTTTCAAGCCAGAAGAATCTTAACAATACTTTCATTAACTGCTCTTTTAATGATAGCTATGTTTCAGGCGTAAATAATCAGCTAAGAAGGAAATGGTATTATGAAGTTGATTCGGATGTTCAGGGAATAAACATAACAATCAATAATTCGAATTATCAATATAGCTGGATAACAGATGAGAATGGTAATACACCCAAACAAGAATTAACAGAATATTACAACAATGCAGGAATATGGATAACATACTATGACAATTACAATGTCTACACAAATGGTTATCATTACAAGACTTATAATCTAACAGTAGAAGAAAATATTTTGGATAGTTATGAATTTAATGAAACAGGTTGTAGTCCATCAGACTCAGGAATTTGGAATATAAACTCCTCTAAGAATTGCATCTTTGTTTATGATATTAATGTGCCTTCAGATATAAGTATTACTGGAGCAGGAACAATAATTTTAGCTTCGGGATTTTATTTAAACAGTCCATATAAAATATACAAAGAAGATGGGAGCAAATTAATCATTACACCACAAGGAAAATTACAGAGTTAATCAAATGAACTCAGAACTTAGACCAGTATTAGAGGAGATTAAAACGAAATCATACAATTACAATCAGGATTACACAGAAGAAGAACTTAAAGATAGCAGTTGGAGCATCTAAATTTTATGTCTCGCAAAAAACTTATAAAGGAATGCTATGGCAAAGATACAAAGAGCTTTATGATAATTATAAGAAACTATATGACCAGACGGTGAAAGATGGACAGTAAACTAGCAGGTGGCATAGGGGCAATACTTATGTTAATCGCATCATTTACTTATGTCAATATAGTTAATGACAACGAGGGTATTCCGCTTGAAGCTACTCACTATTGTGAAGCTCGAGCAATCAAATCATACTGCACAGGATTCACTAAATACTATGGATTAGAGCAAGGCAAATGTTTAAATCCTAAAGGAAACTTACTCTGCAGAACAGGATGGGTAGAAATAGCGAGAGGAACAGAAAAGCCTAAAACGATAACTTGTGTAAAAGGAGGATGTAAATAAAATGGTTCAATTACCTTTAATGATATATGGAACAGTGACCGAATCAGGTACAGGAGTAGATGCAATAACAGTAAAAGCAAGGAACGAGTCAACAAACCAAACAACAACAGCAACAACTAACTCTTCAGGACAGTATGTAATTGATGCTGCTAACTTCACAGATGGCTACCAAGATGGAGACCAGATAACTGTTTACTCGATATACTCCAATTTTGAAGGAGAAGAGACTATTACAGTTGCTCTGCCAATTTATCTATACGAGCAAAATCTAACTCTCTCAACAGTAAGTGATTCAAACGAGATAGATTATTGCACTGTCCAAGACATTTATGATGAGCTAGATGGGAAGACATCGAGTGACATAGCAACTACACAAGTAATCAAGGCAATACAAAGAGCTGAAGGTCTTGTAGACTTGAAAACAGATACTAGCTTTAAGATAAATACCGAGACAGATGAAATACATACAATGAATCGTTATGATACTACTATAAGTCCAGAGAAGCTTGATTCAGGCTATGGTATGCCTCAAAGAGTAGATAGATATGGGAGTATAAATAATCGTGTAAAGGTCAATAAAACGCCTTTAATAAGCATCACCAGTCTCTCTAAGAACGGAGCAGGTTCAACAAGTGCAGACAGTTGGACAGTGCTAACTGAACAGACAGGTAGTGGAGGAGATTTCATAGCTACCCACAAAGATGCAGGAATAATAGATTTTATCGATAACTACCCTTCATATAAAGAAAGAAGTTGGAAGACAACATACACTTGGGGACACGACCCTGATTCAACAGATAGAGATATTATTTCCAGAGTAAGAGTTGTCCAGAGAATAACCATATTAGTTGCTACTAAAACTATCTTATCAAGGAAATCATCAGGAAGTATCTTCGATTCTACTAGGGATATTAAGATAGGAACTATTGAAATTAAAGGAGCTGGACAATCTACATCAACTCATATTAGTGACATAAATGCTGAACTAGCTGACTTATGGAATACTCTTGGTGATTTGGGAATAGAGGTTATCTAAAATGGGAATAGGTAGTGCTATGAGAAGTGCAGTTACTGCTGCTATAAATTCAATAGGTAGCTCAGTAACTATTACTGAATATACTGATGATACAAGTGATGGTGGATACACAGGAGACGGAGAGACAACAGTATCATCACAGTCGGAAGTAGCAATACCATTCGCTGAATTTAGAAAGTTAGTTAAGGGAAAGTTTGGGAATCTTGAAACAGGTGGATGTCAAATTGCCATTAAATATGACGCTGATATTGATATAGCTACTAAGTATAAAGTAACCTGGTTAAGTGAAATTTATGATGTAACTAAGATAGATAATTACACCATCCAAGATATTAAAGTAGCTTACATAATATCAATAACAAAGAGATTCAATCAATAATAGAAAAGTTTAAATAGTTAGGAACTATATAATTTATATAAAGCTGAGAGCTTTTATATAAATCCTAGCTGAGAGCAAGGAAATGACACAACCAGAATCTATAAGACAGGATGTATATTCTGCAATAAGAACACTTCTAATAGCAAATAAGCCATCCTATGAATATGGTGGCACAACATATGAGTTTACAATAGTAGCTGAGTATGGAAGACAAAATGCTTCATTTCCCTACGTTGTTCTTAATCCTGCTTTGATTGATGTAGCATTATTAAATTTAGATGGTTCTGGAGAAGATTACGAAATAGAATTACAATTAGATTTATTTGCTTTAGAGAAACATAGACAGGTAGCTATTGATTCAGGTGCTGATTCTATTCAAAATACTATAATAAATAATCAAACAAGTTTACAAACAACTAATTCCTTATTGTTAATGCAAGACCCATTTGACGAATCCAATACTACTCCTTTCGAGGATAGTTCACAAGTGCTTAATACTAAAACATTAATGATAAAGATGAAGTTACTATGATACAAGTAGATGTTACAATGGATGGGAAAGCAGACTTAAGTCTATTTGCCCATAATCTTGGTGTTAATATAAGAAGAAGCCAAAGTAAGTTAGCTCATAAAGTTACTGAAGTAGCTTGGTTTAGAGCAAGAGAAAATGCCCCTGTTTGGCAAGGCGGTTTAAAAAGTAAAATCTATGCTAAGTTTATGAAGAAAATGGGAGAAGTGTTTGTAAGTAATGATTTAGAAAACCAAGCTAAAGCAAGAGCTAATGAGTTCGGAGTTAAACCTCACTTTTTAGACAGAGACGAGTATCCAGATATAGATGCTTGGGCTACTGAGAAAGGTTATGTTTATCGTGGCAATCCTAATTTAGTTAAGGTAGGAGGAACAGGAACTAGATTAGGAAAACAGAATAGGTTTTTTGAACCTGCTTTTATTCAAACACAGAATCAGATTCCTATGATTATGGCAGAAGTCATAAGAGAAGCTTTAATGAAAACCAGAGGATGATAATATGAAACAATTTGAATTTATAGAAGAATATGATAAATACAAGAAAGGAGATGTGATTAATATGAATAAAGACATATATCATACTTGGATACACCCCTTACTATTAAGAGGAGTATTGAAAGTGATTCACTCAGATAAAGAGATAAGAAAAGAAGTTGCACAAGAAATTGACGATATAGAAGACGAGGAGAATCAACTAATTATAGACCAACTAACTGAGAAGAAGATGGCTGAACTCCAGAAGTTCGGAAAGACCTATGATGCAATAGACACTAAGAAAAGTGAAATCATAACAGAGATACTAGAAAAAGCACCAATGAAAGAAATAATAAAATTTGTGAGTGGTGATTAAAATAGCAGGAACAATAAGTCATATACAAACTCGTTCAGCTGCACTCTATGTAAGTAATGCTGCGGTAACATATTTAGCAGCAGAAAGCATAGACCAGATAAGCGATAAAGGAAATGTGTTTAAGGTAAAGAACCTTACAATAACTCCACCATCGAGTGAAGTTGAGAAGGTAGATTTATGGGGCAGTGATGCTCTTGATACTATCGGCTCAGGAGTTCCAGTAATAGGAACATTTCAACATCAAGCGTTGAGTGAGAAGTCTTGGACAGAAGCTAAGATAAGTGGGACAGCAGTGTTCTCTCACGATGAGCTGGGGGTTACAACTCCAGCAGGTGATTCGTTTGAAGTTCTATTCTGTGGTAATGGGATTGATGTATCAGATACACCAGCCTTCACAAGATATGCTTATGGAGATGTTGGCACAACAAGTGGACAGAGACTAAGAGTAGGCAATCTAATAGCTATCTTCAACAACGGTTCAGGAATATCTAACGCTGCTATGGCTAACGTCATTGTAACCAAGATGGGAGACATAAAGACAACTGGTGCTGATGGTCATTGGGAATTTGACTTTGAAGCTGTGTGCCTTGCTAAAGACTATGCTTACGAAGTGGAGGATTAAAAATGGCAAATACACTAACAACACCGACCCCTATAAGAGTAGGGAAAGCAGTAGTCTATATTAAATCAACTGCTGTAACAGTGACTGATTCAGCTACAATATTGAGCTTATATGCAGTTGGAGACATACAGGCAACAGTAAAGAATCTTACAATAACTCCCCCAAGTGGAGCAGTAGATAAGGTAGATATGATTGGAGAGACTGCCTCAACACTCGAGCCTACATTAACATTTCAGAATTATCTCTTAGATGAGAAGAGCTGGACATTAGCTAAAGTAACTGGAACTATGTTATGGAATGTATCTGACGAGAATCCGTTAGAATTAGCTATGTGTGGTGCAGGAACAGGAGAGCCTACAAGCTTTCATAGGTATCAATATGGTGCTTCTGATAGTGGAAAGACAAGAGTAGTCGGTTCTATGGCTATACATTTTCCAGTAGGAACAACTGATTTGAGAACTGTTTTACTAAACAATGCACTTATTGTTTCATTAGGAGACATTAAAGGAACTGGAGCAGACGGACATTTAGAGAGAGACTTTGAATTAGTATGTGCACCAGAGAACTATATTGATGAAGTAAGAGATTAAAAATGTATAACGATATTACAGAATCGTTTACAGAACAATTAGAAAATAATGAGATAACCCCTACAGAAGCAGGGTTTATGTGTGGAGAAAAAGAAGCTGAATTAGGAGATGAAGAAGATGGAGAAGAAGACGAGTAGAGCAGAAATATATAAAATAATAGACGATAAGACTAAAGTATTGTCTCATCCAAATACTGTATATAAGACTGTTACTATGGTATGTAGTGGCTTTCCAGAAGAGCCTTTTAAGGAATGGAAAGAACAATGTAAGAATAAGTTTAATGATATATATTGGGCTAAAATATGGAATGACCATATTAAAGCTCAAGCATATGATAGAATAGTGGCTGAAGGAGTTCAGTATGTTAAAGAAACTAACTCAACAACAGATGAAACAAAAGAAGAAAATGAATCCGAGCCAAAAGTGTTCGGTGATGGAGAGTAAAGAAAATGGGAAAATATCAAGAGGCTATAGGAATTTGGGAACATACTATTGGAAGTATAACCCACAAATTAGTTCCAGAAGAAGATGACAACTATAAGTTTTTACAGGCTAAAGACGAATCACAGAAGAAACAAAATGGAGCTATCTTACATAAAAGAGTTGGAGAAATCTATCTCGATATGGTAACAAGGGTTAATCCTGCTCTAAGTGAAGAAGACAATAAGGAACTTAAAAATTGGATAGGCGTTAACATCAATAAGATTACAGAAGATTTCCTTATAGCTTTTAGATGGACAACACCTGAGAAACTAGAAGAATTAAAAAAAAACTTAACAGACCAAAAAGAACCGACAAAGTAAGTAAAAGGAAAGAGGAGATACTAAAGCTCCTAGATGAAGTTGAAGAAGAAAACGACTTGGAAAAAGATATTGCAGAGAACATAGCTATGATAGAATACTATTATGGTGTAAACATAACAGGAAGTTCACCAATAATGAAAAGATTTAATCAACAAGAATCATTGAATAAAGTCTTTGATTTAGATGCAAGAAGATTCGGAATGAAATCAGACAACTAAAATGGCAGTAAATTCAGCAAGTCACATATTAAAAATTGTAATTCGAGTAGTTGACCAAGCTACAGCAGGTTTGAATAAAGTAGGCACTCAATTAACTGCTGTTGAAAAAGGTATGAAAGGTTTTTCTAAAGCTTCTAAGTTAGATGTATTTAATAAGAATCTTGCTGGTGCTGGTCTGAAGATGAATAAACTAGGTAATATAACTGATATGAGTACAAAGAAAACCATTAGTCTAGCAACTGCTGCCGATAGAGTAAATCAATCATTAGGTAGAGGGGTAGCAAAGGTTAGAACGTTTGATATGAGACTTCTTTCTTTAATGTTTGGTGGTATGGCTTTAAAGAGATTATTTGGTGGGATGTTGAGGAGTATAGTGAATACATTTGTCAAAGCAGAAGACAATACTTCTGGATTAGGTAAGGCTACTGTTAGACTATCTGCTTCTTGGGAGTTCCTTAAATTTAGTATAATGGATGCACTTAATACTGATTTCTTTCTTGGAATGATAGATGCAGTAATCAATATTATTGATTGGTTTTCTCAATTAGGAGATACTGCTAAACAAGCATTATTAGGTATAATGGCAGGGATGTTTCTTCTCGGTGCAATAATGATGACTATAGGACAGACTAAGTTATTTACTGATGCTGTCTTTGGTGGTAGCGGATTTCTTGGTGGTATAATCAAATCGTTGGGATTTACAGGTATCTTAGGTATGGTTATATTGATAGCTGGTGTAGTAATAATATTGACTACAAAATGGGATGAACTAAAAGAAGTAGCATCTACATTATGGGATGATTTAAAAGTTCCACTTACAAGTATAAAAAATAGTCTTGATAGTATAGCTCAGACAGCTGGATTTGAAAGTTTATTTGATATGATTGGTAGTGCAGGAGTTCGAGCATTTACTTATCTTGGGTTTGCATTATTACAAGTTGCTTTTGCTGTTGATTTAATAGTTACTGGATTATCTAATCTTGCTACACAAATAAAAGCTTTAAAAAGTGGAGATTGGGAAACAATAATAAAAGTTCAAGCTGGAAGCTTTTCTGATGGGATGAAAATACTTAACCAATGGAAAACTGCTAATGTAGATTATCTTGATGCAGTAACTTCAATAGGGGATGATAAAAAAGCTACTCCTGATTTAGGTAGTGGTGAATTTGGTGGTGTGGGGTCATCTGGTAGTTGGGATTTAGTTGGAGCTGAAATAACTAAAACAACAGATTCTGTTGATAAAAATATTGATGCAGGTAAGATAGCTATGGCTGGTTATAGTACATCATTAAGTGAAGAGGTTATTCCTGTAGTTCAAGGTTTAATATCTACAATATCAGGAGAAGACGGATTGCTTAAAGGATTAACAAATCAAGGTAATGAAATGGATTTATTAGCTGGTGAAAAAACAGAGGCACATACAGTTTCTTCTAATACTCAAGTAGAAAATAATGATAAGGTTACTTCATCTTTTCGTAGATTAATAGCAGCAGCATCTGAATATCAAAGCAAAAGTTGGTATGATTTTGATGCTCTTAAAGATATACCAACTTCTTCTGTGGATGGTGATTAAGAATGGGAAAAATATATATTCAAGATACTGGTTATGTAAAACCAACAAACGCAGGAAAACAGGCTAGTGCAGCTAATAGAGCTAATAGTGGAAATGTTATTACAATAAATACAGCAGAATTTACACCTAACTTAGCAAGAAATCTAAGTGCTAACCCCGATTTAGGAAGCAATACTCCTTCTGAGGTTAATCTAGGTAGTTTGGAAAATATGCAATTCTCTTTGACTTGTAAATTAGATGCTAATTCAGATACTGATATGGCAAAGGTTCAACATTTATTCAATTTGATAATTAGTAATGGCTATAAACTTATGTGGTATCAATATACCTCCGCTACTCCAGAGAAAAACAATGGAAAGCTCATCTATCAAATAGCATATACACCTACTTTCGGACATCAAATAGCAGATGCAGAAAAGTCAGCATTTTCAATATCAGATAATTTCTATCATCTCCACGTTCATTTTAATAACATACAGCCAAGACAGTCTGCTGGGTCATCTATAGTTACCTATACTCTTAGCGGTGTTGTCTTGAAAGTGGAGACTAGTGGAATATGAGTGTATTATTAACTAAAGTTATATGGTTCAGGAAATCTAATCCAACAGTAGCTGAGAATATAACTGATTCATTAGATATGAGTGTGGGTAGGGGTTTAGACATAAAGAATAATATAGCCACGATTACATTAAAGAACGCAGGACAAAGTTTTGATTCTTCTGGAAATACGATTCATAGATACATAGACACTGGAGGAAAGATAATGTTTGAAGAACAAGACCAGATAAAAGTCTATCTTAAATACAGTGATGATATGGCAGAAGTAGAAAGTTCTGCTTGGGGAAGTGACCCTAACACAGTTCCTACAGGAACAACAGATTTAAAGGGTGTTTATTATTTGATTGAATATAATGTTCTTACTGATATTAAATCTAATCCTATAAAAATAAAGTGTGCTGATAAAACCTATATCTTATTCAATAAATTATTAGTGCATAACTTCAAAGTAGCAGGTAGTTGGACAGCTCCGACAGCAGTTCAGAACGTAGTAAGATATTGTACTAATAGCGAAGATGGAATATTTGCAGGGAGTGGTGATAATGCAGGTGTTAAATATAGCATTGACGCAAGATTAACAACCGAGACTGCTGGTGGAGATGGTAGTGGTGAAGCGGGATTCATACAGAATACAAGAAAGGCAACTTCAGAAAAAGGAACTGTTAATGCAGATACTACTTTTCCGAGTATTGCCTTAGCTAAAGTATGGAAACCTGTTTATGAATGGATAGGCGAATTAAGTCAGATAGAATTTCTTAATACTGAAGACGAGATGGATAATACTACTCCAATAGTTTATGGGAGACCATTCCTTTTCTATGTTGATGAAGAAAATAAATTCCATTGGTTTGAAACAAATGATGAAGTATCTGAGGAGATTACTATTGGAACTACAGCAGGAATCTATAGCTATAAGCTAGATAAGAAAGTATTTGATATAGTTAATTTCATAGTATATCGTAGTGGTGATGATTTCTATGGTAAGGGAACATTACATTACGTTGTTGATGAAACTTCTCAAATTGGTAATTTAAAGATGAGAGTAATTGCTATGAAAGATATTGCAGAAAAACTGATACAGACGGAGATAGACGGTGGAAACTTAGTAGCTAATACATCTGGAGCATTTACATTCGGTGGAAATAGATATGATAGGAAAGGAACTCTTAATGCTTTCTGGAATGGTGTGGAATATACAGCAGATGCAGCTTATAATACTGCATTAAGAGCAGAAGTTAAGATACAAGGAGATGTCAGAGCTAGAAATCTAATGGCAAGATTAGTAGGTGCTAGACTAAAGGGGAGTATAGAAAGGAAAGGAACTATCCAAACTGTAGGTGCATTGATTAAAATAAATAACCTAAAGACTGGACAGAAAGATGAGTTATTAAGAGTGATGGATGTTCGTGATACTATTAATAAAAAAGGTTGGTTCACAAGTTTACAAGTTGAACAAGACCAAAAAGCAATAAAAGAAAGTGCGAGGTGATTAAAGTTACATTACTAAATTCGGGATTAAATAAAATAAGGGATTTAATCAATGCAGACATAGACAAAGGACAGTTAGGCACAGGAACAACAGGTTCTTCAGCAGATGATACAGGATTAGAAACTGCTGATGCTACAACACTCTTAGCATTAGATTCACAAACTGTATCAGATAAGATGATTAAATTCACTTATATTTTGCCTAATACTGGTGGTTCTACAACAACATATACTGAATTCGAATTACAGGAAAGTGGAACACCGACTAATTATGATAGAATTGTATTCACTGGAATAGATTTTGTAAATGGAGGCTCAGAAGATATAATAGTTACTAAGAAATATTTTATAACATCAATATAAAGGTGAGACCAAATTTCAAAAGACACTGCATCAATAAGAGACCAATTAGGAAGAGACCCTGAGATAATACAGATACCTATATTTGATTATAACCAAACCATCCAAATGGTTGAATTGACTACAACAATAAGTGGTAATTCTCTTGGTCATTCTTGGATAGTTGGTTCTTCTACTAATGGTATTGTAGGGGCTAATATTAATACTGAAGATGGTGAACAGCAAGTTGTAGGTGGAGCTGGAAGGGGTCAGGCATTAATGAGAATAGTAAATCCTAAGAATACATATAGAGAGTATTTTAGAGATACAGACTTTAAAGATGCCTCTGCTGTTAATACAGCTCATTGGGATACTACAAATTATAGATTAGCTATGACAGATAGCGATGACAAAAGAAGAACATATAATACTGTAGCAACATCAGGCATAATCTTTCTGAATGACCAAACAATGCAATCTGCCACATTCAATGCAGACGAAACAAAATATGGAAATGATTTAGTAAAATATTATCTAAGTGCAGATAACGGAGTTACTTGGGAAGAAGTTACTAGAGGAGTTCCACATCAATTTTCAACAACAGGAACTAAATTAAAATACAGAGTTTTATTTATTGGCAACGGAGCTAATGAAACATTTTTAGAGAATCTTAAAATATCTTATGAGGTAGCAGAATGACAAGTTGGCAAGACGTTAGGGATATGGGATTAGGTTTATTCAAGAAACAAAATAGAAGTAGGACTCTTTGGATGGGTGGTTCATCTACATTCTTAGGAATACTCGCTTATATAATTCTTCTTGCTGGAGTTTCTGTGACTACTTCTGGTGATATTGTATGTGGAGAAGAGTGTGTGTCTTACGTTAATATTACTTCTACTTACTGGAGAATATGTTTTGAAGATGAATTTGAGTTAGTCAAAACAGACCCTCAAGGTGTAGATATTGATGTATATGTTCCAACTTATGGTAGTAGGTGGAGACTATTCGATGTAACTAAAGACTGCATAGAGAGAAAAAGTAAATATAATTCTCTTCCAAATCGCTTTAAAATAGTAGGACATAAACCTAAGAGCTTAACTGTTAAGTGGTGGAGTGATGCTATGCACATTCCTGACCCTGTTTGGGAAGGAGTTTTTGATACAAATGTAGTAATTGATTTGGGAAATAATCAAACAGATTTGTCTTTTGCCATTAACTATTCGAAAGTTGATTGGAGTTCAATAATAAATATAACTTCTGGAAATTGGACTTGGAATATGTCTGAAGATGATGTAGTTAGTTATAATACAGGAGCTTTCACATTCAACATAACAAACAATGATACAACAGCACCGCATAATATTCTTATGAAGATAGATAGAGATGCAAATTACTATTCTCTTTACTGCAATAATACTTACATTAATGTCGGATGGACTAAGATATTGACTAACCTCTCATCAAATGGGAGTGTGCAAATAAACTGCACAATGGATTTTAATAACATTAGCAAGAGAATTGTTAATTTCTATGACCCAATTTACTTAGATAATCTGACAGCTTACTGGAGATTTGGACAATCGCTTTCTAATGAAACTATTGATTATATAGGGAGTAATAATGGAGTTAATAATGGCTATACTTTTAATAATGCAAGACTAAATGATAATACAGTAAGAAATGAAACCTATGGCAAGTATGGGAAAGGGTTTGGGTTTGATGGTGATGGGGATTATATATTGGTTGTTAATAAAACTAATCAGATTTTTAATATTACTACTGGAAGTAGAAGTTATAGTTCTTGGATAAAACCAAGAGGAGGCCCTAAAAATAGTGTTTTGATTACAACCGCTTCGGCTAATAATCAAGGAGATTATATGAGTATAAGAAGTAATGTAGGTTCTCAATTTAATTGTGTATTTTTGGATGGAACAAATCAACATTATAAAGCATATCCAATAGATTTAAGTTGGAATGATGATACTTGGTATCATCTTTATTGTGGATATGATGGAACAACTGTTGTAATGTGTGTAAATGGAATTTGTGATAGTGGAGAAGATGGAAGTTCTGCAAGAACATATAATTATAGGGGTTTATTTATTGGTACGGAATCAGATATGGACAATCAATTAAACGGTTCACTAGACAACATCTGTATAATAAACCATTCCCTAACACAAACAGAAGTAACCGCCCTATATAGTTCAGGTATGTATCCAAACGCTTCAACCCCTTGCGAT
>Ga0222667_1000102_pt1 | contig 47715 bp, 59 predicted proteins | sample AntAcemetagen657_FD_179854 | JGI IMG/M metagenome (GOLD analysis project Ga0222667, IMG submission 179854) | Saline water microbial communities from Ace Lake, Antarctica - #657 | ecosystem: Environmental > Aquatic > Non-marine Saline and Alkaline > Saline | place: Antarctica: Ace Lake... | reverse complement strand
TGCTTCTCGACATAAGATGCTGTAAAATCGCCCTTTGGCTTCTGAGACAGGTGGAAGGGTAATTGTAATCGGCCCACTGTCTTCGCCTGCCATAGGACGTAAGACATAGTCTCGGACGGACATAGTATAGTCCGCCTCAGGATTATGATACTTATCAACTATTTCCTTATCATGTTGTGCTGATCTATCTTCGAGCATGGTAAGTCACCATAGTCCGTTAAAAAATTAAACAGACTTTAACGCTTCAAGTTCTACAAATTTATCTAGCATCGCAAGTGAGCTAGGTTTGATCATCAAGGGTTTGCCTTCGATTACCTGAGGTAGTTTTATTTTGTCAAAGACTAACTCAGTCTTCTGTGCCATTAACTCATTGAGTTCAAGTATGAATTTAGTCCAGTTCTCACTTTCAGGTGTAATAGATAATTGATTAGTCTTAATATCCATCGCACCATAGCGAGTTACTAAACCATTGCGAACTTTGTCAATGGATTGGAATAGTTCGCTTAGTTTAGTAGACAACTTTGCAATCGCCATGCTAGTTCGAACTGGTAATTCCATACTGAATAATTCCTCAAGAGTCTTGGTAGCACCAAAGATTTCGCCGTTCGTAAGTTCCATTTAGTTATCTCCTGTTGATAACCTGGAAGTTAAAGTGGGAAGGTTGGCCAGGAACCAACTTTTCAGGACTAGTACCCTATCCCACTGAATTTAATTTCTACTGATCAGCCCACTCAGTGTCAATTACAGATGCATCGTAGAATGGAATGTAATAGTGCGTTCCAGCACAGTCAATCTTAATCACGCCATCTGCAGCATCTGCATCAGTAATTGTAGTGTTTGCCACATAAGCTCCATCAGACATGTCAGCATCAAGGAACCTAAAAGCATGCCAGATGTAAGACTGCCCACCAACTGCAGAAGCCTCGAACTTAATACCACTACCCATTCTAGCAGCATCAGTTGCAATCAGATGAATTCCAGCAATGTTGTTATTAGTGTAGCAATGGACTTCAACACCGTAGTCGCAGTAGTTCCTCATTAACGCCTTAACGCCAATTACTGAGCCAGCAATGTTGTCTACAGAGCCACAGTCGAAAAGTCCAGCAATAAGCGGTTGGTCGAGTGTTCCACCAGTTGCTATAGAGGCCACACCAAGAATTGCATAGCAACCGCCGGTGTCAGCCAAGGCACAAGCTACGCCGTCGATAGTCATTGAACCAAAGACGCCTACATGCTGATTGCTAGTATCACCAGGCTGTGCACCTGAAATAGAGCACTTGCCCCAGATTGCATAAGAGTCCTGGACTACATGAGCACAGTCAATTCGGATATAGTGTCCAATCATGAAGCCAGTAGCGCCGAAAGTTTCAGACGTTGCCAGGGTCATGTACTTGCCCATGAGGTAATTACCGCCAGTAATTTCAGCAGTAAGGTTAACTCGCTCGATGATTATTGAGTCAGCTACTGTACCGAATGCAAGTGCGGTTCCAGCATTGTCTGCAGCAATTAAGATAGCTGCACTGTTAAAGCCAGTTCCCCAAGTGTTAATGATAGCAATTTGCGAGTCGTCTACGGCTGCACCCAGTACCATGCTGTCAGGTCCATTAGCCCACATGAGTCCATCAGAGTAAAGGAGCAAGCTGTCACCTGGATCAACAAGTCTAATGTCGCCGTCCCAAGACTCGGAATCATCTCCATCTTGGATGATGACAGGAAGAATTGCAGTAACATTTCCTGCAGCTTTGATTGAGTAAAATCTACCTTTTGCCTCAGACACAAGTGGCAAGGTAATGGTGATAGCGGCGGCTGCCACTGTAGGTCGTAAGACATAATCCCTAACCGTCATTGCATAATCTGCAACAGGGTTGTGGTACTTGTCTACAACTTCGTTCTGCTGTTCACCAAATCTTTCCAGTCCCATAGTTATTACCTCCGAATTATTTTATTCATTTCTTCTAACTCATTTAGAAGAGGGTCAGTGTTTGGCTTATCATCCGCTATAGTCATACGCCGTTTTCTAGATGGAAGCTTTGGAGATTTTCTTGGTCCATCTTGTTTCGTGGCGTTCTTGTGCAGTTCAAGACGTTTCCTTGATTCATCAGCAACCATTGGGAGAAGTTCCATCATGTCTTTTCCAGGATGCTCAGTTGCGACTTCTTCGAAAACTGCAGCTACGACTTTCTTAAATGGTTGTAGTTCTTGATTATCAGCGTAGAATTTAGTGTTCATTTCCTTAAGCCTATCCATCATGTCTACACTGGAACGAACTATTTCAGGAATTGAACGTAAGATTCCTTCACCAAGAGTTTTGCGCGTATCAGTTACTGCTCGCTGGTAGATGGAATTGAATACTTTATTAAGCTTATCTGGATCTCGAATTAAGTCTTCTAAGTCCTCATCCTCAGTGAGGAATTCTTGTGGTTCGAAAGTAGGTGGTTCTTCCTTAGGAATTTCTTTTTCAGGTTCTTCTTTAGTTTCTTTTTCCTCTAGTTTCCTACGCAGTTCAGTGATAGTTGCGTCTCGTTCGTCTTCTTCAGGAACTTCTTTTTCATCAGTAGCTTCCTCTTCATCTACAGTTTCTTCTTCCGTAGAATCATCTTCTACATCATCAGTAGATTTATCCTCAACTTCTTCTTCTTCCTTATCATCAATAATTTCTTCTTCCTTTGGATCAGACTCAGGTTCAGGTTCAGGTGATAAATCCTTAATCACTGACTCAAAGGCATCATTCATTTCAGACACTTCACTTTTCAATGCTTCTTCTCCCATAGTTAATCTCCTGTTGATTAATTAGATTGTTTAAAAATTTAACGGACTTTAAACTTGAAGTTTCCTGTTAAGTTCAAGCCAGTATCCGTGGACGACTACTCCGTCTCCGCCAATGTTAGTCACTGATAAAACATCACGAGTTTGCATTGCTAAGTCAACTCCTGCAGGTGCATTAAGGAAGAACGTTCCTCCAGTGGTTGAACCAGTGTTTTGAACTACAGTAATATCATCATCAAGTGCAATGATGTGTTTGACAACTCCAGCCTCACCAAGACTCATGGTGGTTAAGTTAACTGCCGCGTCTGCTGTTAGGCCGATTACTTCAACTCTTACATTATTAATGTCTGTGCCGGTTACAAGTGAAGTCTGTCCAGCAGTCATGTTTGCAGCTGTATAAGTTGCATTACCAGATGCATCACCAGTTACTCGGAAAACTTCATACCAGATTCCGTTTAGGCTAGTGCTAGTGTCTCCACCGATGTTTACTAATCCAATGATGTTACCAGCAGCAAGTGCTAGATCAACCCCACCATTTAAGACCATGTAACTAGCGTCATGTTTAATAGTTACATTACCATCTCCGGCGCGGATTGTCTTAAGCATCCCACCTGAACCTTTAGTAATCTGCTCAAGGTTTACTGCTACAGCACCTGTTAGTGAGATTACCTCAAGCGCTATATCTGCTATGTCTACGCCTATTTCTAAAGTACTTTCTCCAGCACCCATTTCATAGGTGGTATCCGCAGCACTAGCACCAGTGATAGCATTCCAGACTTCATTAATTTCTACTCTATTTTCCCTAATGTAAAGAGGCCATAGGGCATTTAGTACTTGATCAACTGGTTTCGTTGAGTCGATTGTCATCTTTTTTATCCTCCAGAATTTGAAGAAGTATGTCTGGGATACTTAGGAAATATGAGATTGCTTTTCTTCGTCCCTTAATGTCACCTAAGTGAATTAACGTCTCGGATGTATTAGGAACTATCATATGACCTGAGTCGTCTACGTGCGGTTCACCGACTAGGTCATATTCAAGCTCAGCTCGTTTAGCTAGATCATTGAGTTCTTCCTTAATGTCTAGCCAAACAAACGAGTCTTTGAACTCTTCAATTTCAGATTGAGAAGATCTGATAGTTTCTTCATCGAGCATTAGTTGTGCACCTTTATGATCGTGTAGTTAAGGATGATTGAAAGTGTTGAAGTTGACAACGCACCAGTTGGATCGGCGACTGGGACTACGGCGACTACTGCTTGGTCCAAGACACGTGTGACTTCACCCCAGTAGGCTACTCCGGATTCGACTGCGATTGCGTCTGCTACACTGTTGAGGAAAGCAGCCGCGAAGCCGTCATTGACTAGTACAGTTCCAGCGCCATCAACTGCGCGGATTTCCAAGTCATTGGCTCCAGCGAATGCACCGCCACTGTAATCAAGGTAGGCAATCGCTGTGTCAATAAGGATGAACTTGTTAGGCCCAGGCGCTGCAATCAAAGTCTGCGGCGTAGTATGCAAAGCCAAGACTTGCGCGGCAGTTAGTTTGACTTTCTTCGAATTATGCTGCATACCATACTGGTCGATGAAACCTTCTCTGGATTCTACTACATCATAAAGTGCTCTCATTGTTTAGTCTCCTTTATTGCTGCATTTCGTTTATAGGGATTAAGTTGCCAGCCTGAGCTTGTTGCTGCACTTGTTCATCAGGCATTACCTGTGGCTGAATCTGATCAATGTTACGTCGGAAGTCTTCTACATTTTTTGCGCCTAACTGCTGAGCTATGTACATGAAGATTCTAGTCACATCAAATTGTTGAGATAGTTCTTCATTAGTACCTATTGTTTTAAATAAGTCAATCCAAGAGTCGGAGAAGTTACCTCCAGGGATTGAACCGTCCCTGACTATTACATCATAGTTTACTGACAGATCGTAGAGTGATACACTAGTCCCACGCTGGTTTTGATTTGCAAAAGTTTTTCTTAAAGATTCTTCATGCCTGCCAACTAGGCGGACGTAGGCATCTTGAGACATATATTGCTGAGTGTGGACCGCGAACATAGTGCCGATGTCTTGCATGAACTGCATTCCGATGATCATTGAGATGTGTTGAAGGCGGCTTATTGAAGATCCGCGGGTTCCCTTGAACTCGGCAGAGGTTAAGCGTTCAGGGCCACCTTGACGAAGTGAACCTTGCATAGATTGATCGGCGCCTGAAGTACGGTCCATCATAGAAGTTATATAAGATGCGTCTGCTATGTTAGCGCGAGTTATGTCTTGAACCATTAGTTGTTGAACAACCTTGTCAACTCCGCGTCCCCAAGCTGGGCGTCGTAAGCGAATGAGCGCTCCAGGTCGTGGATCTTTTAAATCATTGATGTTGACTAAGTATGGGTCGACTATAAGCATGTCGTTTATAGCTTTCTTTACATTAGCTATGTGTGAGTTGAATTCGAAATCTAAGACGCCTTGCAAACCACTTAGCATTTCAAGTCTGCTAACTGGAGTAATTGAGTATCCGTCATATTCAGGTGAAGCTACGCTAACTGGATACATTCCATGATCGTGGTCTGCGCGGTTTGCAGCTATGATAATGTCATCTGATGCAAGCTCAAAGTACCATTTTTCAGGAACTTCAACGTTAGACAACTTCCAGTCTTTAGGAATGATAGTAACATACATCTTGATAATGTCAACTGGGTTTGTTGTGTTAGTCATTGAACGGTTTAGTTCTTTATCGCCTCCATGACGGACTTCGCGGTCGCTTTGATCAAGGGCTAAGGTTGATCGGTAGTCTTTTTTGTCCTTAAGATACTTGATGTTGAATAGACCACCTTCAGATTGGCTTTCTTCTGATAAGATATTCATATAGTTATCACGATCAATCCAACCTATGAATTCGCCATCTTGAATATTTGCACTTGAAACTGAAGGATCAGGTAGCCACATGTAAGGGTCGATGTTTGATAGTTTGTTACCTTCGAAAAGAAGTGAATCGACCATCTGGACGTCGTTGGTAACTTGTTCGCCGAGGTCAGACTGGGTAATTATAGATGATTTAACTGGTTTACGTCCGAATTGTTTCTTCCATCCAGGTATTGCAATGCCTACACCGTATGCTAGTGAATCGCGGAGTGAAGTGTGGACAGCTAATGGAACTTTGGTTTTAATGCAGTGGAGATTAACTACCATCTCAAGCATCATCGCGCCTATTACGTCGTTGTCTTCTACCCCTTCATATTGAAACATAGGGTCTTGGAAGAACGCCATTGTTAGGTAAGTTAAGAGTGACTCTAAGATTGAATAAGTGTAAGGGAAGACTATTGATACAGGCTCAGTTATGTCTTTGTTTTTTGCGGCTAGTTCTTTGTCTTTCAATGGAATGTAAGCAGTTAACATTCGGTCTATTTCGCGCCAGTAAGGGAAGCGTTTGGAGATTTCATGTCTAGCCTCATTCGCGCGTTCCCAGATTTTGTCTCGGAGAGAATTATGCAGGTCACTTCCTGGTTTGAGGTTAAGTCCAGAGGGGTATTTATAGTTATGCTCTTTACCTTTAGAATAACTTTCTTTCCAACTAGATGGCTCGCCTTTGACAATGTATGGCATTTAGTTGCTCCTAACTCATTATATTAATTCGTAAGGTACGTTATTGAAATACCAAACAAATATGATGTATTTTGAAAGTGGGCATCTGTTACAACTGAACCAAGGTCAAATATAAGTGCAGCAACTGAAGCTGTGTGGTCCATATAAAAATGAATGTTTGTTATAGTTGTGAAGTTCGCCGCTTCTCCAATTACGCCACCTGCCCTTGGCTGACTATACGGTGCGCCAGTTATGGTTGGGAAAGGGAATCCAGTTAGAACTGCCGATCCAACGGAAGTTCCTTTTGCCGTCAGTCGAAGTGAGCCAGTGGTTGTCACAACTCGGCCGACCTTGGTATAGTAACCCGCTGCCTCGGCCAATACCAGGCCAACTGCAGCACCACCAAAAGTCAACCCAGGAGTCCATGAACCTTCTTGGTAATCATCAAGTGTGTTGGCTCCAGCTGAAGAAACCTGCGCCGCCGGAAACACTATGTTGCCGCCAAACGAGCTGATATGACCGATGTTGTCAACTATAAGAAGACTATCGTCGATTAACTTTCCAGTAATCCCATCCCATCTTGCAACCGCATTATCTGTTGAGGCTGCAGGACCAATTACGTCACCGGCTATTACTCCTACATCCACAAGGCGGAGTGCTTGGTAATCTTCAACTGGAGCTTGAGCTATGTTTATCTGTGCATTAGTTGTAAATCCAGATTGAAGCGGCACAGCTAAGCCATCGTATTCTAAATCAGGATCTGCAACATCCGCTCCATCGTCGTACCAGAATGGTCCTGCTGATCCGACCCAGAATGAACGCCATGCTCCAGTAGGTGTAGGTAAGTCTGGAAATGCCATTAGTTAATTAATTAGTCCGTTTTAAAATTAAACAATCTTATTGCTTTTATATAGTCATTTACCACTTTCAACTTTATGTGTACGCTTAAGTAGTTCTTTGATACCAGCTTTAACTTCATCAATATCACGGCGGAGATACTTACTTGATTCTTCTAGTCGCTCAACTCTTGTTGCAACGTTCCTGATCTCCATCTTGCCAGCATATCGAAGAGGATCGCTAGTCTGACCAGCCCAAACACCAGCAGCCATAACTGACACAGGCAATCCGATGAAGACAAATCCAAGCCATAGCCAACTCTTTGGGACTTTCTTATTCAAACAACTACGCAAATCGTCAACCTTTTTCCAGTCAGCTTTTTTGGCCAACTCAGTTGTCATATGCTCATGACATTTAGGATTATCACAGTCAGGCATTATTGCATAGCCCTCCAGTCTTCCATTGGCTTGTCGTAGTCGAGATCGGCGTATTCAGCTTCGGAATCTTCCGGGTTGTTAGTCGGAGAAAAGTAACGTTCTCCAAGTTCAAGCATCTCAATTATGTAAGCTAAGGCATCCATAATATCCCAGAGTTTTGAACGAGGGAACATAAGGAGTTGTTGTTCTAACTTTCGCGTGTTAATGCAGGAGGCATTGTGATAGATGTAACCGCCTCGGTAGTAAGGTACAAGTTCCTTAACGCGAAGTTCTTTCTTCATTCCACCTCGAGCCTTAAGCCAGATAAGTTCGAAAAATGAACCCCTGCGAAACATCTCATTTTTAATCGGCTGTCTGATGAATTCGTTTAGAGAAGTTTCTTCAATGCCTAAGACTTTCGCGCCAAGCATCTGGCCCATTCCAAACATTGCGTCGTAGATTTCATCTGGGTACATCTTATCAGAGATTATGTCTCGGACATAGAGACGAGCTGAGTTAAGGTCTATGCCGATTCCAACTATGGCTGACTCAGCAGAATGGATTTTTACAGTCTTAGCTGGATCAAGGATGATTACAGTTTCGATATTTTGGTCTAGTTGGACTTCAGAGTCAAACAACTTTAAGTCAATTCCTTCACGAAGATTCTTCTCAGGTGGTAAGTTATAGTATTTAAAATATTCCTGTGGGAAGGAAGAATCTTTGGATGAGATAGGAAGGTTACGGTGTTCTTGGAAGAAAGAGTCAGTCTCGCCCGCGTTTACTGCCTTGTCCCATTTTGACTTGATGACTGCGTCGGAGACAAAGTGAGGTGCGACTGAGTGGAGGTCGTCGTCACAGGCTTCGAGACGCGCTGAGGCCCAGTCTGGGGATTCAAGCAAGTGTTGGAGGAGAGAATCTTCGTGTTTGAGAGTGTCTATGTAGATAATTTTCCAGTCATTGTGTAACTGAGGAACGGCCTCGATAACGTCAGAGAAGAACCAGTTTTTTATTTCCTTACGAAGGTCTTCGTTCATTATCTTTTTCTTGTCCTCGAGGTCGTCTATGACGAATAGTCCAGGTCGGTCATTTTTGAACAGAACGCCTCGAACTTGCTGCCCAGCTCCGCGCGGCCAAACTAGTGAATCATAAGCTACCCAAGACTTCTTACTAAAAACTTCTTCAAAATCGTTCCCTTCACCTTTGGAAGGTTTGACTGAACCGAAGATTCCGCGAATTGTACGATTAGTTATTAACTCACGTTTTAGGTTTTCGGTTTGAAGTGAAGCTGCTTCGTGAGATTTGTTAATGTAACAGATGAAGCCTGTGTGGCGGAAGAGGATGTAACGAGCCATTAGGGCTAAGGCGACTATTGAAGTCTTCCCCCAGCCGCGGGGCGCAGCTATGGCTATTTGATTCTCAGGACCGTCAATGAGGTCGAAGATCTTCCCATGAACTTCCTCAGCAAATTCTTTGTTGAAGCGTTCAGGGAAGAAAGTCTTAGCAACCATTCGAGTTGAAGTTGAACAGGAAGCTAGGATTTTTTTAAGTTCTTCATCCATTAGTTAATTAATAGTCCGTTTTGAAATTTAACGATCTAATCGTTAGGGATAGACAGTGCAATCCTCAGAGCCTTGATTAAAGGTAATACAGTCATATCGTCAATAGTTGTATCGCTTGACTTAACTGCGGCTTCAATAAAGTCAAATAATTTATCTCCGTACTTCTGGATATTTTCTGCACTGAGAAGCTGCTCAACAAGCTGCATTATGATCGGTATTGCCATTTTTAGAATAAAGTCCATTTTCTTATCTCCCTTTTCGGCCGAATAGCCAGTTGAAAAACCACTTAATTTGTTCCCAAGTAAACGTAATCTCTAACCTACTAACATGCTGCCAACGCTCCCACTTATCACGCCCAATGCGGTGTGGACTTAGATTGTTTATTCTCACTTGTTATCTCCCAAAGCTGCCAGATAACTGCCGCCGCAAAACAGATTGGAACCGCGACTGTCATTACTACACCAACCACTGCCATTGCCAAGATATCTTTAATCATAATGTTTGACCAGGAAAAGAATAACTAACAAACCTGTAAAGCTCAAAGCCATTAGCAAACTAATCATCAACAAATCAAAGTATTTTTTCAGAAACTCTCTCATCAGCAATAGTACCAGCGTCAACCAGGGATGCAGTGGACGGAGCAACTGCTCCATTGGAAGATTCAACATCTATAACTATTCCTGCGTTATCAGCTGCGGATGTAGCGCGTTTTTTAAACCCTTCAATTTCGTCCTTAGTCAATGCAGTGTGAATTGAATGGCTTTGAACTTTAGTTGGAACGCGCAATCCACTGAGTTCCAAAGTAACCATGTTTGCAACTGCAATTTGGTCTTTCAAGGTTGCATTTCCAGACTCATTGTCAAATGTCTCATGATAAACATTAAGTGCCTTGTCCGTCAGAACTCTGATTTTTTCTATAGTTTTTTTCGTATCTGCATCACGTTCCTGGCGGATTTCAGATAGTTTGTGCTGGCCTAACTTTCCATTGAGAGTGTTAGAAACTGTCACTGGGGAAATGTTAAGTATCTGCGCTATTTCAACATTCTTATAACCGCGCGCTGACAAGTTGACAATTTCATGAGAGCGTTGCCAAAGTTGTTTAACTTCAAATTGACGTTCTTGGCCTTCATTAAGACGCCTTTTGTCCGGTTCGAGATATTCAAATCCATAGAGGTTATTTCTAGTTTGAACTTCTGGCATTTTCCAACTCCATAAAATCTATTTCTCCTACATTGGTTAAAGCATAACAGTTTGTAGCATAAATGTCAATGTAATTTTCAGTACATTTCGTTAGCTAATATTCCACAGTTTGTTAAAAAATAAAACGATCTTAATTACCAACTAAAAAACTGCGTATCATCAAACCAACACTTTAATCAACACTCTGTACAGCAACGTAGTTGTACCAATTGTACCATTTAGGATGTTTTGTATTCTACTTCTATAATGTAGGAAAGGTAACCCCCGCGAGTATGAATGAACTATCCCCCTTTGGTTTGATGAAATAAAACTTGACATAAAATCATTTTCGAGGTATGATGTTTTTAATGATCTTTGACAATTTAATAAAAAGCATGGCGGGAGTATTGTACTACTTCCATGTGGAGTGGCTTATGGTTCATAATTGATACTCGATATGAAAGGGGTAAATTATGGATCTGAATATGAAGGTTGAAAACGTGACGTTGAACAAGACAATTGAGCTTTCGCCGGATGCAGATGCGAAAAAAGCAGGAGATAAGAAGACAGTTACACTTCAAATGAAGTATGACGGTCTCACGCTGCAGGATATCTTCCTGAAGGCACTTGATAAGGATGTAGTATCATGGCAGAATGGAAGTGGTGGGAGAAAGAACTATGTCAATCTAGTTGACAAGGAAACTATCAAGGTAGATGCCAAGGCACCAGGCAAGGCACCTCAAATTGATCCTGAGACTGCAATGGTAGCAAAGTTAGCTACTATGAACCAGGAAGAACAAGCGGCCTACTTTGCAGACCTAATGGCAAAGGCAGCAAGTAAGTAATTTAAAAGAACCATAAGCCACTTAATTAAAAAGGTCTATGTTAATTCATAGGCCTTTTTTAGTTATTAGCTACTATTAATTAACTATCAACTCTACTTGGAATGCAAGTTAAAGTTAACTATTTGCTTAAGTTCGTTTTGGAATTTAACAGACTTGGGAAGTTAGGAGTTAGTTGGTTAATAGATTGGTTTAGTGTAACAATGTACCATATAATACCTTGACATTAAGTTGTAGTATGTTTATAATGTATGTAATGTTTAATGTAATATGTGTTTGTCTTATATGTGTAGGGTATATAAAAATATATATACATGATTACTTATATACAATATACATTGTATGAGAGTAGACTTGTTTACGTGTTTACGTGTATGATTGATGCGCTACACATTTGTAGCATACTAGGTATACATTAATACAATGCAAACAATTAATACGCCGCAAACCACTAATGGAGGAAGAGGAGGAATTATGAGAATACGTGAGATTAGAACTAATGCATTGCTAGAGTTTATGAAGTACGTTAATAAAGGAAGTAAGGATAAGGAGGTGATTAATAAGAGTGCAGAGATGATTATAGATATATGTGATCTATGTAAGGTTAAGAGAATAACTGACTTGTACAGTGTTAGGTTAGTGTTAAAGGATAAACTTGGATTAGACATTCCAGCCAAACAATATAGAAAGGACAACTGTCCGAAGGAGTTAGTATTATGATAAGAGATAAAAAAGAACCTTTGATGGAAGGTAATGTTAGAAGAGAAAGTAGTGTGCCAGTACAAGGAAGGATTAGTATAGTTGATCTGGCAAGGCTATGTAAGTATTGGGAGATGGTTGAGAATGTAGAGATTAGTAGTATGAGTAAGTTATTAAGTTGGAGTGTTAGCGCACTGAGTAACTTACTAAATAGTCATGGAAAAGTGCCTGAAGGAATTGATAGTGTAGCAGATGCTCATAGGTACTTGATTGAGAAAGGACTTTATCAAAGGAGCTTAGGTAAAAGGTCAATGAAGAAGATAAGCACAGCTATTATGTTTGAGACTTTAAGAGATCAGGGAATTGATACTAGGGAGCTTGTACCTAGGTCACATGTCATGGTTAATAATAAGCATAGTGTGGAACCTTTCGATGTAGGAAGTGTTTATGAAGGTGTGATTAATGCTGATGATGTAGAGATGGCTAGGAAGATGATTGAGAGGCAGAAGGCTATGAATGGAGATGTTAAGGTTGAGGTAGAATTAAGTGAGGAAGAAAAGAAGGAGAAAGAAGCTAGAAAGGTTGAGTTGAATAATACTATTAAGGCTTATAGAGAAACTGGAAAGTTACCAGAAGAACCTGGGGAAGTGCAGAAGAATGTACTAAGGTCAAATATGACTGAGAGTGAATTAGATGAGTATAATAAGGTGAGAGAAGAGGAAGTGGCTGCCAAGGAAAATGCACCTGTGAATGTGGAGGAGATTATGAAGTTGCAAGCGGCTAGGAATGTTTAGTCCGTTTAAATTTAAAACGGACTGGAAAGGTTAAGTATGTCGTTTAATGTTTGATGCCTTATTGACATCTCATGTTAAATGTGATATTATACGGGTGAAATGGAGTTTTTGTAAATACTCAATATGAAAGGAGTTAGTATGAAAAGGACTAAACAAATGCAAGGATTCGTTGACAGTCTCGCGGAAAACATCTCAGGACAGACCTTGACAAAGAGTCAAAGTAAAGTAGTCTGTGCTTTCTGCCTTCAACCTGCAGTTAATTTCAAAGATGCCTTGTCTGCCAAAGAATATACTATTTCAGGTCTTTGTCAAACGTGTCAAGATGAAGTGTTTGGAGGTTAACTAATGTGTTATTCTGGATGTAGTTTTGAAAATAGGGACGGAGAGTGTACTAAACGTAAAACTGACCTTTGTCCGCTTGATTACGAAGATGAGAATGAACTAGCAGAAGCAGCCAGGGAACTCGCGGAAATTCAAGATGACTTCAAGTATGATCAATGGCTTGATAAGCAATGGGAAGAGGGAGGTAATGTCTAATGGCTAGAGTAACTATATTAGGATATAATATCTCGATAGTTAGGCAAAAGAGAATAATTAAAACATCTGCTAAAGATGCTTGGGTTAGGAAGAATAACTATACCAAGCGTAAGACTCATAAATTAACTATCAATGACAAGTTAAAGATCGCACAAAGTATGGGGTTTGAACTATCATGTTAAAGTCAGTAATGGTTAAGTTTTTCATCTTGCTAATCGGCATAGCATTTGGTTACTATTGGGCCTTCAGTGCACTTGGAGGTTCAATAGTCCGTTAAATTTCAAAACGATCTTAAATGAAAGGAGATTAAGACTATGGAATTAGAAGAAAGGATTAGAGATTTAGAACATCAAAGGTTGATTGCTAAAGTTATCCAACTTGAATCCTACCAAACTTATTCTGCAAGTAAGAAAGAAACTGACTTATTAATGACTGAATGTCATAAGGCTACATTAGCCTATGAGAAGCTTGATTTAGAGTTGGCTGAAATAGATGGAAGGTTTACTAGAATTCCAAGCCCTAAACCAGGAAGTAAGAGGAAGTCTAACAAACCTACCAAAATCGAGCCTGCGCAAATGACTATGGATCAAGTACGTGCATTGGCTAAACGTGTAGGAATTGAACTGAAGGAGGATTAAGGGATGAATAAGAAGGAAGTTATCTTAGAAACAGTCTTAATCAACCATGACTTAGGTGGGGTTAAGGTTAAGGCAATAGAAGCAGAACGCGGCTGGTCTCAACAAAGTATCAGTGGAACACTTAGTACATTAAAGAACGAAGGTAAAGTGTTTAACAAGAACGGTAACTGGTTTGCAGGTCTTAGCAATGAGCTATTTGAAGTTCCAACTGTGGACTATGCTAGTAGTCAAACTCAGTTTGCCACTTGGTGGGATCACTTTGTATCTGCTCACGTTGAAGCGCCGGAGTTAGAGGACATCGCACACTATGCATGGAACGCTGGGAGGGCTAGTAAAAAATGCTAAGCATAAAACAAGTCTTAATTAATCGAGACAATATGTCTGAAGAAGAAGCAGATGAACTAATTTCAGATGCTAGGGAAGATCTAAACAATCGCCTTTCAAATGGCGAAGATGCCTATGATATCTGCGAAGATTGGTTTGGTCTCGAACCAGACTACATTCCAGATCTCGTGGCTTAACTGGAGTTAAATGCACCAAATAATACATTGACATTACGTCATAGAAGGTCTATAATAAAGGAATCAAATTTGCACCATGCCACAACTAATCACTCAAGACAACGAAAGGAAGGTGATTGCCTATGATTTAGCCCTAACAAACTTCTTCAACAATTTACTAAAATTTATCTTATTTCATCCAACTCTTACGTAAGGAATAAAAAATGCCTAAAGCAATGGTAGTAACTGCAAAAGTACCGGCTAACGCGAAGAATAACACTCCCGAACTCGGACCTTTCAGCATTACAGTTCAGACTGGCGCAACTGCCAAGGAAAAGATCGAGATGTTTGGAGATGAGGCAGTTTCCACAAACTGTGATGGTTCCTGGGTAGTGACGCTCCAAGGTAACATGCGCGCAGGGATGAAGAAAGGTGAGACTCAGGATCAGCTTCAGTCCAGGCTTGGAGCCGCTAAGTTAGGGATTTCCACTAAGGGTGCTACTGTTGATCCTACAGTCGCTTATCAGGCTCAGTTTCTGTCAGCAACTGCAGAGGAACAGGTAAAGATGATCAAGGAACTGCAGAAACGGGCTGCGGAACTGAAGGGATAAAAGATTCATCTAACCTCCTGCTCGGGTTGTCCTGGTTGGTGCAAAGGATGAAGTTGTCAAGCGCCACTAACCAGGGCAATTTTTTAACTCCTTAAAATGTACATCTTAGAATTGATTAAAAGTCCGTTAAATTATTAAACAAACTACGAAAGGATTATAAGATGGAATTTAACTCAGCAAGTTTCTTCTGCGAGAAAGGAAAAGGTCCTAAGTTTAAAATCAGACATTCTAGTAATCTCCGAGTTGACAAAGACGACTGGCCAATTAATATCTCACTCTACAGTTCAAACATAAACTGTCCAGAAATCACTCTTTACCTATCCAACGAATTTGATTTGATTAAGTTTAAAAACTCAGTCATTGAAGCCTACAATTCTTATAGAAAGGAAAAAGGCTATGGCAGGTAAATGGCAGAGGTGGAAGGGGATACAAAAATGCTATCCGTTTGAAGAGAAAAGGTTAGCTAAGTGGTCTCCGCCTTACATAGTGCAGCCCAAGTATGATGGAGTTAGGTGCAGAAGCATACCTATTACCACAGGACTTAAAGGTAATGAAGTTATGTTGTTAAGTTCTGAGGAAAACGTAGTCTATAGTGTTCCTCACCTTAACGAAGCACTTAGAGGAATCACTGCAGAACTAGACGGAGAACTTTACTGTCACGGAATGAGTTTTGAGGAAATACTTTCCATAACTTCAAGAACCGTAAACATTCATCCTGAGCATAAAAAGATTCAATTTCACATCTTCGACGTAGTCAACGACCAACCTCAAATGCGCAGAAACTTAATTATTGAGCAACTACGCGGGCTTAGTCCTTGGTTAGTTGTCTCACCATTCTGGATCTGCGAATCACTAGATGATGTAAAAAGAACTTTTGATCAAGTAATTAAACTCGGCTACGAAGGAATAATCATAAGGCACGCAAATGCACCTTATGAAAAGAAACGCTCTACTTTCGTCATGAAATTTAAACCTAAGAAACAAGATGAATATGCCATAGTAGGTTGGGTCGAGGAAGTTTCTAAGGACGGAGTTCCTAAAGGCCGCATAGGTGCCTTAACAATGTCTTCTCAAAGCGGTGACTTGTTCAACGTAAGTGCTGGATTAGACTTTGAGGAAAAAGCTAGGCTTTGGAAGATCAGGGAAAGTCTCCACAACTTCCGTGCAATAGTTCACTACCAACACTTAACTGATAAGAAAATTCCCAAAGGGACTTTTAACATAGAGGTAATCGAAGATGACTAAACCAATCTCAATTAGGTCTTGTAACTTCTGCCAACCTGACCTATGGAAGTCCGGCAAAACAAGTGCAGGAACTTACTTATGCAAGAGTTGCAAAGCAATAGTAAGAAATATCTTGACAATGAAGAGGAGGAAAAAGAATGTCTGATAAAAGAGAATTTTTCGTAGCAGGTGTGAAGTTCCATGAATACAAGAATGTCCTAAACTCAATGTCTGAAGGAAACACACTTCAACTAATCCCTGAGCCTGAGAACAAGTTCGATCCTAATGCAATTAAAATCTACTTCGACAACGGAGACAAGGCAGGATTCATAGGCTACGTGCCGAAGAAATTCTCGTCTGAAGTTTCTGCATTGTTAGAGGTCGGAATTGAACTTGAATGCACACTTACTGGATTTGCACCTAACGCAAAAACTTGGGAAATATTCAAAGTGGAAATTAAGGAGTTAGAAGAAGATGTCTAAATTAACTTTCTGCGCCAACTGTGGGAAACGCCTAGAAGTATTCAAGAAAGCAATCCCTACTCATGGACGCATTATAGACTTAATCTCTCCTCACGAATGTACAGATGAACCAGTGGAGTTCGACATAACTCCGTTGGAAGTCCCTACATTCCAACCATCTGAGGATAAGAATAAGTTTGTAAAAAAATTAAACGAACTGTCACCAAAGCGTCTACCTAACAAAGACCTAGACCTACGTGACCGAAGACCAACTGAACAAGTAAAGTCAACCGCACCTGATTCGTTACTACACAATTTAAAAGGTATGTCAAACACAACTCCAGTAAATGACTTAATTGAAGACTAACAACGAGGACCTAATGGACAAGGCTAACGTCTACATTGTAAACAAATCATCTCATGATTTTAGCGCGGCAAAGGACTTTGGGAATGTGATATTTCTCAGCGAAGGTCCTATGAATCGCTATTCAACTAACAACATGCACAGGACGTTCTTTAGTATCTTAAAGAATTCTTCCAAGGGCGATTATATAGTTCCCTGCGCCCTTAACGTAATGAACTCTTTAGCCTGTGCAATCTTCTCACACTTACACGGAGGACTTAATTTACTGCTGTACAAAAATGGAGACTACATTGAGAGAAATCATGTATTCTAGGGAGGTAATAAGTGGAAATAATAACTTATGGTGAATTTAAAAGACCAGCATCTTATCTTGGCGATGGAGTCTATGCTATCTTCGACGGCTTCGGAATATGGCTTCATGCAAATAGTCACAGTGAACCAACTGATAGAATTTATCTTGAACCTAATGTATTACAAGGATTAATAATTTTTGAAAAAGAATCTAAAACAGAGGAGGTAATTAAACTATGCCAATCACAGAAAGAACTTTGAAAAGGTGGAGAAAAGAATCACTTAATAACCTAGTAAAGCGCAGAACAATTATTGGAGAAACTAACAACCTAACCGAAGCCTTTATGGAAACTCAAGAACGCATCCTAAAGATGACCCAAGAACTTCTCGACCAACATCTACTACGAAAGTGAGATAAGATGACTTTACCAATTGTAGAAGACCCAACCTGGCACATTCGTGACTCGTCCAAACTAACCGATTACATGGCTTGCCCTAGAATGTATTTCTTCTCCCACATTTTAGGTTGGAAACTCGACATGCCTGCACATGATCTTCACTTCGGCACTTGCTGGCATGAGGCTAGGGAATATCAACTCCTAAACGGCTACGATGATGTAGCAGGAGCTTATGAGAAGTTCATTACTAAATATCGAGAAGTCTTTGATCCTGAGACAGACAACATCTATACACCAAAAGACCCATTAGGCGTAGTAACTGCGCTGATTAAATTTAAAGAGGAAAAGTCACTTGACTTGGTGGAGAATGAAGTTGTTGAGATAGACGGGTGCAAGATGACTGAAATCTCAGGAACGGTTCCTGTCTCCGATACTCAAGTTCTCTACTATCGAATGGACTCTATAATGCGGCGCAAGGAAGATGGAATGATCTTCTCATGGGATCATAAGACTACAAGTGAACGCTACATAAACGGCTACCAATGGGCAGAGCAGTTTCATCTTGGACTCCAGAACGGAACTTACACTCACTGCCTATATTGCTTATTTCCTATGGATCAGATTTTAGGTATAGAATTCTGCGGCTGTGGATTTGCACACCTAAAACGCGGCTCTGCAAACCGGCCTGCTGGAAACCACGCTACGCTTAGACGAGTTCCTGCATTTAAAACTCCTGAGCAGATGAACGTCTGGCTTTGGAATGTTTTAGATGTTTTAGACGACCTAGATAGGGACATGAACCGTTTAATGAGTTGTTCTGACTCTCACTCAGTCCTCCAATCCTTTCATATGAACCCTAAATCATGCACTGACTACCGAGGCTGTCCTTACCATGACTTCTGCCTAAGCTGGACCAACCCTCTCCAACGGTGTCAAGTTGTTCCTCTAGGTTTCAAACGCGAGTTCTGGGACCCAAGTGCAATGGAGACTACAAACAAAATGAACTTAACGTGGGGAGTTTAAATGACTAAAATTGAATTAGAAAAACTCCTAATCAAACTAAAGCAAATCTTACCTGTGCTTGAAAAAGCCTATCGTTTGCTAAGTGACGAAGAACTAGAAAACAAAACCAGCTCAATTCATCTCCCATGTGACTCATGTGAGGATAAGGGGAATAAGAATGGCATATGACTATATTAATGAACTTGAAAAAGTCAAAGAATACTATGAAGGTGACCCACTGCAAAAACGCTACAGTGCATTAGTTACTGGGGAAACAAACTCAGGCAAAACCTGGTTACTCAAAACTGCACGTAAGCCTATTCACATTGACTCCTTCGATCCAGGAGGAACTAAAGGACTCCTCAATGAAATTAAGCGCGGCGATATAGTAGCTGACACTCAATGGGAGGCAGACGATCCGTTCTCACCTGACAAATTCGCCAAGTGGATGAAAGCCACTGACATTAGATTTACAATAGGTTACTTTGAAAAGTTCGGCACTTATTGTCTTGATTCTGCAACCACCTGGGCTGACGCGGTTATGTCTTATGGCCTCGCAGCCAAGGGCCGCGCTGGTGAATCACCTCAGCACCGTCATGACTACATGCCACAGAAAATTCACATGACTAATTACATTAAGAAACTAATGCGGCTTCCATGTGACTTTATCCTAACTGGGCACTTGAAGGAAAATCGCAAGGTAATTAGCATAGACACTAAATCAGGAGTAGTTAGGGAAGAAGTAAACTACCGTTTCCTGACAACTGGACAAGCTGTAGTTACCATTCCACTTTTATTCGACGAAATCTATGTGCTAACTGGCAAGGACGGACGCGGACGAACTCCAAAACGTGAGATGTTAATTGACTCCCTTGGCACCTACATCGCCAGATCACGCCTTAAAGGAAACGGCAAACTATCTGCAATCGAAGACCCTGATATTAAAAAGTTACTTAAAAAAGCTGGCCTTGATTGGAAAGACAAACCACCACTAAATTTCAAAGGAGGTGATGAATCTTAAAACGGCAGAGGAAAAGGGAAGTTAACTTCAAACGTAGTTTATTTTAAGGAGATTTAAAGATGGCAATAGCAGACTACAGTGAAATGGAACAAGAGATAAAAGATGCACCAGAGCCTAAAATCCTTCCGCGTGGAAGTGAAGTAAAAGCCAGAATCGTCGGCGTCAGAGGCGGAGTTAGTGACAAAAACGACTGTCAATGGTATAGTCCAGTCTTCGACGTTCCTGTTGATCCCTTGGTCACTGAGTTCTCCGGATTCTTTTGGGACCTGGCAGATCGTGATAAATTAGATGCTAAGCAATCCGCGTCTGCACTTAGGGACTTCAAAAAGTTCGCCACTGCATTTGACCTTGACTACTCCCGCCCGTTTGACTGGGAGGAAGATCTCATTGGCCTCGAAGGCTGGGTTATTCTTGGAGTGAAAAAATCAGACGAATACGGAGATCAAAACACAGTCTCCAAATACGTCACTGGTAGGTAGTTGACTAGTGCTAACAGCGTGCTGTTAATGGTGGCCGCTGTAAATCCCACTACAGGCCGAGATGAGAAAACATCTTCTGTTAGCACTTAACTTATGCTGGTGAAAGCCGTACCTATGTAAGTTCTGGAATAGATTGCTCCAGCCTTTGGTAGGGTTAGTAGCCAGCATTAATCTAATATTTAGGAGGATTTAAAATGACTTTTGGAAAAGCATTTGAAGAAGTTAAAAAAGGCAAAGGAATGAGGCTTGCTTTCTGGGCTGATGGTGTAGTAATTAGATCACAGTACCCAGATGATAACAGTAAGATGACAGCACCTTATCTTTATGTAGAAAGTAGTTATGGTAAAGTTCCGTGGAAAGAAACTATGATTGAACTATTCTCAAATGAATGGAGAGTTGTCGAGTAGTTAACCACTTGGCAAGATGGTTCAATGGACTACCGGCTGAAAACAACTCGACGTGCTACCATAGTACGCTTATTAAATATCGAGCAAAGCTGGGCTTGCCAAGTTTGTTTTAAATTTAAACGGTCTTTGGAGGAACTAAATGTATAATAGAATAAGACAATGGGATAGGTTCAACGATCAAGTCCTTGATCATATAGAACGCTACACACTAGAACAATACGGTTCTGAAGAAGGAGCTGAACAAATTGATTCTTTCACAATTGAAGATTGTTGGACTAACATTCGAAGATACTACAATCGCAGAGGATCAAATGTTAGAGGGAATAAAGAAAGCTTAAGGGACATTATTAAAGTTGCCCACTATGCGCAGTTCATCTATGATAAATTAAAACTAGACCTCAACGAAGGAGACGTTTACTAATGACCTGGGATTCTTACTTCCTCGACATCTGCTGCTCTGTATCAACCAAGTCTTCTTGCCTATCACGTCAGATAGGTGCAATCTTAGTCCGCGACCACTCAATAATCTCAACTGGTTACAACGGCCCTCCTCGCGGCATTCCTCATTGTAAAGACAAATGTCCTAGGCAAGTTCTAGGCTATTCCTCAGGAACTCACATGGAACTTTGTCCAGCTCAACATGCAGAGGAAAACGCAGTCTCCAACGCAGCACGTTTAGGTGTATCAGTCCTCAACTCAACCCTTTACATGAACTCTGTAATCCCCTGCAGCAAATGCTTCGGTACCTTAATCAACGCAGGGATCATTGAGATAGTTGTTCAACAAACTTTAGCCTATGATGAACTTTCTTTATTCCTAATAGAAAATTCTAACATTTCAATAAGGGAGTTTTCCAATGTCTAATACTGACTACAAGCCAAGGTTCTCATTTGAAATAACCTATGATCAAAAAGAACGCGCTGATAGGTTGCTTGAAAACTACGGCATGCGCAAGGCTTTGTTTACCAAAATCCTAGACGACGTTCTTGACCTAGTCCAAGATCACGGAGGAATTGCAATAGGAATCATTATGTCTGGAACACTTAAACCTCGCGAAATCTTACCTTCATTAAAGCAAGCTGAATTAGCTGCAGAAAAACTAAAGGAGTAAGCTAATGTCTGACTTAGAATCCTTAAACTATGACTCAATCTCTGACCTGTCAACTGACGAAGCCTTAGAAGTCCTCCGCCAGATTCGTCTAAGTCGCAGAGTACCTTTGCGCAAAACTAAAACCACACGAAAGGTTACGCAAAAGAAAGTAACAAACGTAGACCCAACAACTATGACTGCAGAGCAAATTGCTGATCTGTTAAAAACCCTTGGAGGATAAACTAATGATTGACGTAGGTCGTGTGGAGATGGTTCCTATTGAATCAATAACTATTTCAGACCGCGCCCGTGAAGTGATGGGCGACTTAGAAGGCCTAGAAATTTCAATGAAAGAGTCTGGGCTAACAACTCCTTTAACATTTAAATCTCTAGAAAATGGAAAGTACTTACTCCTTGCTGGCGAACGTAGATTCACAGTCCTAAACCAAAACAAAGTAACTTTAATTCCTGGCCGCATCTACGACCGCGACTTATCCGAGCTGGAAATGAAGATGATTGAGAAGGCTGAGAACTTTCATCGCAAAGATATGGAATTCTACGAATTTGACAAGCTAACTTTAGAAATCCATCAGATGCAACAAGAACTTCATGGAGTCAAAGCACCTGGACCTGATGGAGTTGGCTGGGGAAGCGCAGACACTGGTGAGATGTTAGGTGGAATTTCAAAGGCTGCAATTTCTCAATCTATCAAACGCGCGGAAGCACGTGAGACATTTCCTGAGCTATTTGAAAACTGCAAGACCGCGTCAGATGCAACTAAGATTCTTAAGAAAGTAAATGAAGTAATGGTCAAGGGAGCAATCGCGCAAAAGCTAGAATCTCAAACTTCCAACACTAAACTTCACGAACTCTCCAAATGCTACGTTGTTAATAGTTTCTTCGAAGGCGTTAAGAAAATCCCTGACAACATAATACACTTGGTTGAGATAGACCCACCCTATGCAATCGACCTACGCAATGCAAAGAAGACAGACGGAGAATCTCAATACACTCTAGGCGAGTACAATGAGATAGAAATCGAACACTACATGAACGGCGGTCCTGATGGACTATGGAAAGGAATGAATACTGTATTCAAAGAATGCTACCGCGTTATGGCTAATCACTCTTGGCTAATCTGTTGGTTTGCACCTGAGCCTTGGTTTGCAGAAATTTACAAGTCAATCCTAAGTGCTGGGTTTGAAACAACTCGCATGTGTCCTGTGTGGACTAAGCCTTCAGGTCAATCTAAGCGTCCAGAAATGCACTTGCCTAACTCTTACGAAATGTTCTTCTACGCATGGAAAGGACGGCCTGCCATAGCTAAGGCGCGCTCAACTAACGTATTCAACTTCCCTCCCGTCCCTGCACAACAAAAGACTCACCCAACTGAACGGCCAATCGAGTTAATGAGAGACATCTATGAAACCTTTGCTTTTCCTGGCTCTCGTGTATTTATTCCTTTTCTTGGTTCAGGCGTTGGCATTTTCGCTGCTAGTGCACTAGGCATGGCACCTATTGGCTTTGACTTATCAAAGAGCAACCGTGACTCATTCCTTGTCAAAGCTAATGCGGTTAAATAGTTTGTTTTAAAATTAAACGGACTGGAGAATTAGATGAAAAAACTATTCGTTCCACCTTCAGGCAACGTAGCCTCAAAGCTAGCCTGTTGCGGTGAACAACCTGGAGTACAAGAAATCCGCGCTAGACCTCCTAAGCCATTCATAGGTCCTGCTGGTAAAGGTCTAGACCAATGTCTGTTAATGACGAAGATAATTCGTAGAGATTTATATTTAACTAACGTAATCAAGGACCTAGACCGTCCACTTAAACACTACATCGAGCTAGGCAAATACGGTAAGTCAACTGTGTCCGCTGATGGCTATCAGTACATTAAAGAACTAGGTCATGAACTAAGTCAGCTTAACTTAAATTGCGTAGTAGCTTTCGGCAACATACCTTTGTTTGCCTTAACCTCTCGCGTTGGAATCACTAAGTGGCGCGGCTCAGTTCTTGAATCAACTTTAATCCCTGGCCTTAAAGTAATCCCAACTTTCCACCCAGCAACTTTCATCCCACCGAAGTTCAACTACCTAAACAAACCTTTAATTTGCGAGGACTTACTCCGTGCAAAGTATGAATCTACATTCCCAGAAATTCGGCGGATTGGACGTAACATCTTTATTAAACCTAGCTTTCAGGAATCCATCGCATACCTTGATCATTGCTATGAAGTCGGATGCAGAGGCCAAACAATTGCTATTGACATTGAAGTCATTAACGGAGAGGTCGACTGCATTTCCTTTGGACATGCACCTACGGAATCCATCTCAATCCCGTTCAGAGACAATTCTGGAGATTACTTCAGTCCCAACCAAGAACATGAAATAATGTTGCTTGTTGCCAAGATAATCCAATCTGAAAAAATCTCCAAAGTTGGTGCGAACTTCATCTTCGACATGCAATTTCTATTCCGAAAGTACGGCATCCGCCCTGGAGGTGATATACACTGTACGCAGATCGCACAAAAAATAGCCTTCCCTGATTTCCCTGCTGGACTAGACTTCGTAACCAACATGCACACTGATGTTCCTTACTACAAACAAGACGGCAAGCAATGGATGAAGATGGGCGCCGGTACTTGGGAAACGTGGTGGAACTACAACGGCATGGACTCAATTATTCCAGTCGAGGCCTTACCAAAACAACTCTCAATCCTGCGCAGTCAAGGGAATGAAGCAACTTACAATCGCCAACGTAAGCTAATCAAGCCACTAATCTACATGTCTGAACGAGGTATTAAAATAGACGTTCAAGGTATGTTAGAACACAAAAATGAGCAACAACACACATTAGATAATCTTGCGGAAAAACTTAACACGGAAGTAGGTTATGCGATTAACTTTAATTCACCTAAACAAATGGCTAATTACTTTTACAAAGAACTAAAACACAAACCTTATAAAAAGAAAACTGCACAAGGTTATACAGTAACCACAGACGTAGACGCACTTAAGCGTCTATCACGCAAAGGTGTTCCTGCTGCACAGATGATGTTAGACATTCGCGGACTTAGCAAGCGCATTTCAACTTACCTTAACATAGGGAAAATAGATAAAGATGGAAGATATAGATCCAGTTACAAACCAGTCGGTGCTGAAACAGGTCGTTTATCAAGTGGAGAAACTATCTTTGGCACTGGAGGCAATCAACAAAACTGGCCACATGACCTCCTTCGATTTTTCTTATTCGATGAAGGATATATTGGATACTCTCTCGATCTCAGTCAGATTGAAAATAGAATAGTTGCCTACGTCGGAGGAGTCATCCCACAAATAGAAGCATTTGAATCTGGAGTTGACTTACATCGTTTAACTGCATCTGTAATTTTTGGCAAACCTTACGATGAAATCTCAGGCAAGGACGGTTCTTCCACACTAGGCGATGGCCGCCAGTCAGAAAGGTTCTGGGGAAAGAAAGGAAACCACGCAACTAACTACGACGTTGGCTACAAAACCTTTGCCCTTAAGAATGAAATGGGTGAGTCAGAAGCCAAACTAATCCTCGAAAAGATCCACCGCGGCTACCCTCAGATTCGTGGAGGCTTTCACATTATAGTTCAAAACATGCTAAAGAAAAATCGTACTGTAACTAATCTCTTTGGCAGAACTCGTCTATTCCTAGGCCCTATCATTCCCTCCCACCCATTCGTACCTGCTGGAGCTTGCGCTGATACTTACCGTCAAGCCTATGCACAGTTACCTCAAAGCACTTGTGCTGATAAGATAAACGAACAAGGAATAGAATACATCTACTACAACCAAGACCTATTCAAACACGTTGAGTTGCTTGCCCAGGTTCATGACTCAGTTGTGTTTCAGATTCCTTTAACTGTTCCATGGGAAGAACACGCTAAGATAATTAACTTAATTAAAACCTCACTCGAGACACCTTTAGAATGGCATGGGACTAAAATCAAAACTCCATGCGATGTAGCTATCGGACTTAATATGTGCAAAGATGATATGATAGAATTAAAAAGCAAAGAAGTCCCTAGGGATAATGAAATACTCGCAGATAAACTAAAGGAGATCTATAATGAACTCAATGCAAAAGTCTTACCTCAACGCACTCAATCCTAAGTTTGCAGTTAAAGTAATTTCCCTGGACGGAAGACCAGTGCCTATTAAAATCATACAAGACATCAACAAAGCCTTACCAACCAAGTACAAAACTTACTTCGATGAAGAGGAAAAGGTTATCTATATTGGAAAGGAAGTCTAATTTACTATGTCTGATCTAGAGCGAAACATACCAGACTGGATAGATGGCTTTATGTTACTAACTGAAAACTCTGAACCTCCCTTGTTATTCCGCAAGTGGACTGCGATTTCAACTATAGCCTCAGCTATGCAGCGTAAGTGCAAAGTATCTATAGGAATCTCATTAACTTTCTATCCCAATTTCTACATCGTCCTAGTTGGTCCATCTGCAACTGGCAAAGGAACTGCGATGAAGTATGCTTACGACATCATAGAGCAAATACCTTCCATCCGTATGAGTTCACAGGCTACTTCACTTCAAGCCTTAATTCGCCGCATGAAAGAAGTTAACTTAACTGACATAGACCAAGCAACTGGCGAACAACTATTCCATTCATCCTTAAGTATCTTCAGCAATGAGTTTACTGTATTCCTAGGCTATCACAATAGAGAACTAATTGCATCCCTTTGCGACTGGTACGACTGTCATAATCGCTGGTCTTATGATACGATTAAAAGGGATAAAGAGGAAATCATAGGAGTCTGGGTAAACATTCTAGCCGGAACTACTCCCGACAACATTCAAGCAAGTATGCCAATGGAAGCTATTGGCGGCGGATTAACTTCGCGGATCATCTTTGTCAATGAAGAAAAGAAAAACAAGCTCGTAGTCTTTCCTTCAACTACTCAACGCGAACTTGAACTTCAACAATATCTAATACATGACTTAGAGCAAATTTCTTTAATGTCAGGAGTCATGAACTTCAGTCAAAACGCCTTATCTTTTTACTCAGACTGGTGTCATATAGCTGATAAGAACCCTCCATTCTACAGTCCTAAATTCGACGGTTACTGTGGACGAAGACGTAATCATTTAATCTCACTATCAATGGCCTGCAGTGCAAGCCGCAATAATGGACTGATCATTTCCAAAGACGACCTAGAACGCGCTGCAACTTTACTTGCAGAGGTCGAGGTAAAGATGGGCACCGTGTTCCGAGGCATTGGAACTTCAGACATCTCTGCTTTGATCAACGACGCAATAGTCTTTATCGAAAACAGCTCTACACCAGACATTCCTATGTGGAAGTTTGCTAGACAATTTGAAGGTAACATGGATAAGATAGTCTTGGACAGGGTTGTGTTTACACTTCAGGCTTCTAAGTATGTAGAGATTATTAAAAGACCTGGAACTGATACAATGATTAGAGTATTAGGGAAGTAACCCAACACCAGGAGGTGAAAGGATGAATTTTAAATTAGAGATAATACCCGCGATCCATGTAGAAAAAAGACATAAAATTGAAGACCTATTAAGAAAAGAAGGATATGAAATCCATGGCGGAGGAACTAATACAGATGGATCTGCTTGTGATATATCGTTCTCAGATAAAGAGGAGAATTTAAGATGAAAGAAAATCAACCGACAAGAGAATCAATTGCGACTATTATCCTCAATAGATTAAATGAAGCTGCTGCACGTTCTGAAGAACTTGCAATTAGACTATCAGATAAACTCACCCCAGTAATGCAAGATAGACCAGAAGAAGATAAAGAGGATAAACCAGAAGCAGAATATCCACCCCTATTTACAGATATGCGTGCGCGATTAGAAGATATCGAAAGGTCTTTGGATATTATAAGCAAAGTTATTGATAGAACAGAGATATAACTTTGCTTAAAATGAACCCCCAACCACCAGGAGGATGAGGGATGAAAATAAATCTACAACTAGGAGGTGATGCTTAGTGGAAACCTTTTGGGTACTGTTGGCCCTAATGGCATTCTCAACTCCAATAGGTTAATGTGGGAAGTTGGACTGTACATCTCGCTTCCCACATAGTCTGTTAAATTTTAAAACGGACTATTGTAGCTTACTAACTTCTTCTCTAAATCCCTTAGTAACAACTCCACCGATAGCGATTACTTTCTGCAACTCATTCATTAGCTGACTGCGTTCTTCTTCACTTGCATTGTCAAGTCTTTTCTTATAAACTTCTGCCCTGGCTTCTACATTCAAACTCTTCATTCGCAGCCAGAAAGAACGATTAGGCAAATCCTTAATCTTCTGCTGAAATTCAAACCTGTCCTTAAGTCTATCAAATACTTTCTTATCCTTAAACCCAGCTATGTAATCAACTACTTCCTTCCGACTAACATTCTTATTAACTAAATAACCTTCAACCCTCATGTCAAGGCCTCTGTTCTGAATCCATCTATCAACCTCGCTCTTTTCCTTAGCCTCGTTAATGCCAGTTGCAAACTGCGAATAAGGATTAGTCAAACCAAAGAACCTTTTAATCACTGGTAATTTACTTAACGTTTCAGCTAAGTGCATTTCTTTCTTATCCTTCGGCAGATCACCAAACATTGCATCGTAGCCTTGACCAAGCAAGTAACTCCACACAGTTCCATTTGTAACTAATTCTTCAACTGCAAACTTGGTTCGTTCTGGAGAAAGTCCAGTGGTTGCACCGAAGTCTATATAAGCTTGCGGCGTTTTTCCAGGAATGTACTCTTCCTTACTTCTTGGGTAATCAAATGCTTTGTCAGTTTTCCTCCAGATGTCTTCGTTCAACCAGAAATCCTTATTAGTAACATATCCAAGTACTCCACTAATGGTCGGCGGTAGTTCACTGACGCTAGCAGGACTTAACTCCTTCAACGAATCTACTACCCTATTAACATCTACCTCATTACCTAACCATTTATCTGTACTTGCTTCAAAGAATGTTTTAAAAAATTTCTGTCCTGGGTCAATAGGGATTTTCAAATAAGGATATCTCATCTGACCTCTTGAGTCTTCAAATCCAAAGTCATCACCTAATGGAAGACACTGATTATTTTGCATGTCTATGCTGCCTTTAAGTGCCTTAGTAGTCTCCGGATGCATCTTGGTCATGGCTATATACAGGCCAGAAGTAAGTGCAGCGTACTGTGCTAATTTATAAGACGAACTCAATGCACTTCCACTGCCTGGTTTGAAAGACCTTAACAATCCTCTAGTTCCCTGTATAGCCGCATTCAAGTAAGGAAACGCGTTATCAGCAGCCTTTGCAATCCCTCCACCCTGCCCAAAGTCCATGTAATCCCTAGCAATAAACGTAGCTTCCTGCTTACTCTTCCCTTTCCTAATTGCCCGTTCTCTAATCGCAAGCCTAGTCATTATCTCACTAGTTTCACCAAAGTAACCTAGCCAATCATAGACTTTATCAATCCCACCTTCAACGTGCCTTCCTCTTTGCAACAGTCTACCTTGATGAACTAAGAACTCCATCCCTCCGCCGTCTTTAATATATTCTTCATACCTACCTTTTCGTGTTACAGCATCTGTAAACACACTAGCCATGTCCCTTCCCATCTGTGCAGCAAACACTGGCATGTTAGGATTGTAAATAGGTTCCCATTTACCATCTTTAAATGCTCTAGCAGTAAACCAAACATGTTGAATGTCCCTAGGTAAATTCGCTAGTGCAAATCCCCAGTTAATTCCAGTAGCAAATGTCCTAAGTACTGGAGAAAGACTAGCATACCTTAACATCTGACTTGCTTTATAACTCATCTCTGGGTTGCTAGTTATCCATTCCTTAGACATCTCCGGCGATAAGTACATAGACTTCCGCTCACCATTTTCATATACAAAAGTTCTATCCCACCCACTAGGAATCTTATCACCTTTCTTTTCCTTAATTCTAACAAATTCATTCTCAGGTTGACTCTTAGCAAGCTCAAGCAATGATTGATTAGCTTTGTTGTTTAATATTCTTCCATAAGATCTATTGAAAACCTCAAGTGCCATAATCTCACTAGAAGGTTCAAACACATCTGTTTGCCGCCCTCTTGCAAGTGACTCAATACCTGAATCATAGACTGTCCTTTTCTTCTTCCCAACCTTCGCTTGATACCTTTTATCAAATACGTCCACGAGTTTAATCTGCCTATAATTATGTGCAATTAAGTTGTTAAACTCTTCTTCACTAATCAATCCATTGTCTAGCAAATCCTTAAGTGGCTTCTTCATCCACTCGAAGTACGCGCCCGCTCTTTGCTTTAGGTCAGCCGCGGTCTTAGCGTCTATCTTCTCAATGAATTGAAACAACTCATTATACGCCGCTGAGTTAGTCGGCTCAAGACCTTCAGGAAACTTAAATTGCTTAGCAGTCTTATACTTTCCAATGTCTATCATGCGGTCTGCTAAGATTAAATTATCTAAAATCCTTCTTCCATCCTTGCTTAGTCCTGAATAAACTTCCTTACTCATTTGCTTTAAGTTATTAGCAGCTAATGACGAAGCACCTTTAGACAAGTACATTTTTTGTACTATGCTATAACCATCATCTCCTAGTTTATCAAGTAACTTATTTCTAATATTCCCAGACCTATCAATAAAGGATCTGTTAAATTCTTCCCTTAACATCCTAGCTGCCTGCGCTGGTCTGAAGGCTTTCATTCCCCTTGCACGTTTAGTATAATCACTTAACTTCTTCGCACCAGCCACTAATGCTTTAGCACCTTCAGCAGGAACTGATGTGATGTCAAGTAACTTAACTCCACCTTGTTCTGGATAAGTATAACTTTTCTTTGGTTTCTCAAATACCCAGAAGTCACTATGACTTTTCCTAGCATGCTTCTGAACCTTCACATTCGGCGGAAGTGGCATGCCGTGCTCTTTCTCAAGTATAAACCTATCAACTGGTTTAAATCCTGCCTGGGTTGCAAAGTTGTAAATCTCTGAAGAGGACGCCCACATTCTATTACCATAAGTAATATCCTGTGTCTTGGTTACCAACTTCCCACCAGGCTTAAGGACTCTAAAAGATTCATTAATAGTGTCTTTGTAAAAAGACCACATCTCATCTACAGTCCTAAACGCGGTGAATCTCTTAGCCATTATCCCAGTTCGTTCTTTACCTGGTTTAGTGGCTTCAACTAAAAACGGCGGATCAAACATTATAGAATTAATTGACTTATCATCCAGTGGAATCTTCTTCCCTACATCAGCTTTAGTAACTCCTTCTTTTTCAATCCTCTTGTCAAACTTTAACCCTGGTTCAATTCCAGTCCCTCTCCACATTACACCTTTGCTAAACGTAATGTCAGCGTCGAACTTACCTTCCGTGTGCAGCTTAGCTATGTCTTTTATTATCTGACTTTGATCTTTGTTTACAGTTTTGATTATTCTACCTTTAAATTTCTTAACTGTGTCTTTCAATAAATCAATAGCCTTGCCGACTGGTATGCCGGAGTAAAGCTCCACACCTGAAGGTTCAATCCCTTCACCTTCTAACATCTTATCCAACGTCTCCCAAGGCGCCTCTTTCTTCCTAGCCTGATCACTCATGTTACTACGTTCAGTCTCCAACCTAGCCAATGCTTCGCCTGGATCTTTTTGATAAGATTCAAATGGGTCTTCTGAGAAAATCCTCTTATCTAATTCCTGCAGCTTCCAATAGTCATCAGGACTTTTCTTAGCTTCCCTGTAAAGATCACTCATTGTATACATAGGCACAGCGTCTGGATTAGTTGCATTGCGCAGATAGTCTTCCCTAAACACCCTAGCCATTCTTTTTACTTCAGGACTCTTAGCAGTTGCTATTAGTTCATTAGTAAACTGAGACATCTTCTTTACTTCTTGCATGGTTATGTTAGTGCCTTGGAACTTTGTATTAGCCTTTGACTCAACTGCATGTTGGATTTCATGTACTAAGGTTTCAAAGTCAGGTGCAAGACGCATCATTATTGAGTTGGTTGTTTTACTATACATACCTTGAGAAGCTAGGTCTTCATTAACTATAACTGTTACATCTTTTAACTTAGGAACTGCTTTATACAGCTCATCATTCTTCAGCACATCAGGAAGTTTCTGCGGCCCTTCATCTCGTAACCTAAGCCAGTTGAACCTAGTTTTATTTTTCTTATTATAGATATCTATGTAGTTAGGAATCTCATAACGGAAGTTTCCATCCTTATCAAGCCAGTAACCAGTCTTATTCCATAGTTTTTTATTCCTATAAATATCACCAGTTGCAACTGAGTCAAATAATTTCTTTGCACCACCTAAAGCTTTTCTAACTTGTCTAGGAACTTCGTCCAGTGGAATCATAGTATTAAGTCTAACACTTGGTTCACCAGTCCGTTCAACAATTTTACGATCTGCATTTGCAAATACTTCCTCAGCTCTATTACCTTTAGGGAAGTCCCCTTCCTTACCAAGTATATCACTAATTGAATCGTATAGCCTAGATCCTAAGTCCCTACCAAAGTTCTGTATAAGACTAGCCATAGGATCACCTACAGCTTTGATAGCATTTAATGTTTGTTGTAGTTGCTCAACCTGCCAAATGTCTGGAGCAAATGGTTCAGCCTTTACCTTAGGGGCTGGCTTAAGATCTATACCAGCAAATGGATCTACTTCAACTCTCTCTGCTTTCCTTGCCCACTTGGCCGCCTCACCTACCATCTCCTGCCAGTTGATAAAGTTCATAGGATACGTTGGGTCTTCCACAAACATATCCTTAATCTCTTCAGCCCTCATCGACAAGCTACTAAGTCCTTCCCTAACCTGTTCAATAGGAACTTCTTCTCCATTTAAGTATCTATTAACATCATTGATTAGTTTGCCTGTGAATAGTTCTGGATCATTAGCCACACCTTTCTCACGCTCTCCATAAACCTTATGCATTGCATTAGTTGCTTCCGCGTCATGTTCTCGGAATGGAGATCTTTGGGTAGAGAATTCTATAGGTTCTCTGACTATACTTGTATCCAAGTCAAGATCAGTAGCCGGTTCATCAACTACTTCCTCAACTTTAACTTCCTCAGTCCGTTTAATTTTTGAACGGTCTTTCCCATCAGGTAATTTCTCAAGTGCTTTATTAACCTGAACGTCAAGAATCTCACCTTGCTTTTGTTTAATCTGTTTAATTTTCTTAGTCTTCGAACTCAGATCATTCTTAATCATCTTCTCATAATCTAAATTCTTCTGCAACTCCTTCGCTTCCAACTCAAGTTGATTCTTCTCTGTCTTAATCACTTCTACCTGCGCAGCTTTAATAGCTTCATCAAAGGTCTTGTCTAACAAACTTTCTTTATTAGCTATAACCTTTGCTCTCTCAACAATCTCTTCAGCCTTAGCAGTTACCTCTGCTTTGCTACCATGATAGATTCTACTCAGTGCAACCAACCCACCTATGTCACCTAAGAACTTAATCAATCCTTGTACATTAGGGTTGTCTCTAAATGCATTAGATAAATTCCCAGCTACCATTGAGATGCCTATAGCCGGTGCCATAGCTGTTTGCCCAACTAACTGACTCACCGCAGACGGCTTGCCAAGCAAAGGCTCAACCATCTTCTCGCCCCAGTAAGTCTGCAAGTTTTCCATACCTTCACTAGCAGAATCATACAAGTCATTAAATGTAAAAGGCCTTCCCATCCTCTCCATTATCTTCTGAGTAGCACCTATCACCCCAAGACCAAATCCTGGCAAACTCAATGCAAACTCCGCACCACCTCTAATAACCTCCATAGGCTGTGTTGCAAGATTAGCATAGCCTTGTAAAGTCTCTGTAACCTCACCCACAAAGTTTTCTGCCAAAATAGGATTAGCTTTAAGTGTATCAAACTCCTGAACGGAAGGAGCTAATTGCTCAGTCATTAACTTGCCCTGGATAGTTCCTTTACCAGCCTCTTCAAACTTAGGGGTTTCAAGATCTTCAATTACTGGAACTTCCCCAACCTTAGCCTTCTCAGCTTCCTTAACTCTAAAGGCATTTATCTTTGCCAGGTAATTCTTAGTTTCCTCTGGCAACTTATCCATTCCCTTACTAACCCTATTAGGCCCTGCATTATAAGCAGCTAGTGCACTATCCCAATCTCCAAACTTATCATGGTGCTTCTTAAGTAAACTAGCTGCGTAATCTATGGACGCGTTCGGATCAGTAGCATCAACCTTAGGATGCCACTTAGGAACTATCTGTGCAATGCCAGTTGCACCACTTGGGTTCAGCGCATCTGGATTAAATTCACTCTCAGTATTAATTAACTGGTTAAGTAAATTTTCCGGCAAGCCATACTTTTTCTCTGCAGCGGAAGTACTTTGCAGGTAAGGTTCTGATTTATCAGATGGTTCGAAAGAGTATTTTAAAGGATCTTTAGCATTAACTTTATTTTCATTACCTATGCTATCCCAGTTAGATTCCTCACTAGCCAATGACTTACTTGGATTAGTCCAATTAGACTCTTCATCATCTGACGATAAGTTATTCCATAGTGATTCTTCAGAAGCCATAACGTACCTCACTGGTAGTTCCATCAGACCATTTCACATCCCAAATTCTAGTAGACCCTTCCTTTCTCCTACCAACTATTTCTCCACCACCAGAGGTTATTTTGTCTGCTATGAAGGAAGACTTTTCTGAGTCAATAAATTTAGATATTTTATCCTCATCACCTCCAAGCATGAATTTCTTATTACCAACTTCCTCACTACTCATATACTTATTAACATCTTTACTGAGGCCATTTGGACTAGTAAAGTACTTCTTAGACTTAACATCTGCAAATGCACCTTTCTCAGCAACTTTATCCTTAAGTGGAGTAACTCCAGCCTGAGCCAGTTCCTTTGCAATACCTTTAAGCGCAGGATCTTTCAATGCAGATCTTAGAAATTTTTCCTTAACCGTAGGCTCCATCATCTTGAATTCCCGCCTAGACACAGGAGATCTACTTTGACTTTCTTCAGATGACTTATACACAGTATACTCTTGTTCATCTGATGGTAAAGATTTAAACTCAGATTTATTATACCCACCTATGAATGGCGCGCTAGCTCTTTGTTCAGTAAGTCGTTTAGTCTCCGCATCTTTCTGTTGCGTCCCTAACATCCCCATTTTATAAGTAGCATCATAGATATCAGATGTAGTCTTTCTTCCAAGTTCTCTATTACCCAACATTAACGTAACTGCTTGATTTATATCTTCAGAAGTTAGTCCAGCCAGGTCAGCAGTTGTCAAACTAGGCTGACTGGACGCGAAAGGGTTTGCATACTTTGCCTGCGCTGAGTTGTTAGGTTGACTTGTAGGATTTTGAATAGGTGCTTGAGAAGACATTTGAGGTGTGATCTGTCCACCACCTTGCCTTCCACCAATTCCTGATATGTTTCTAATATAATTTTCATCTCCAGAAATGTTAATCTTACCATCTTCACTCATGGTAAGTTTTCCCTTTCCAGATAGACTACTAGGCGCATTACCAGACATAAAACCGCCGCCCATAGACTCAGGCATCTGCAGAACATCTTCACCTGTTAAACCTAATCCACCTTCTTCATCTCCACCACCAAGTAGTTTCTGCAGCAAATTAGCTTTACTCTTAGTCCTAATCATTTGACTACTTAACGCACCTAATGCTTGACCTGCAGTTCCCTTTGGACTAACCCCTTGAGCTAGAGTAGCCATAACATTGAGTATAGCAGGATTTCTCATAGCTTCATCAAACGAACCCATTAAACCTTCAAAACCAGCCATAATAATCACCTCAAACAGTTTACGAATTATTTCTAGAAATCAACCCACCTGCAGCACCTAACACTGCGCCAATAGCTGCACCGTAAGCAGCTCCGTATCCACCTCCACCAGTATTCGCACCAATCTGTGCACCAGCACTCGCACCACCTAACGCACCACCGATTGCACTTATTGCAGCAGATGGCTTCTCAGTGACATTTCCCATAGTCCCACCAGATATTGCAGCCAACAAATTAGCCCCATACTGAAATAGTTCAATATTCCATAAGGCATCTGAGACAGCTATTGTATTCTCCATATCCTTCCATTCTTTATATCCCACAATTCTAATTCTATTACTATCAACAGTCATCCTGCCAAGACTATCATTTGCAGATATTTTCTGCCCATAAATCTGCATCATCTGTGACGCACCTTCAAGATACATTCTTTCATACTCAACAGCTGACTTGATATTTATCTCGCCAACTTGAGTGTCTTTCCTTAAATTAGCAATTCCAACTTGCATATCCTTATTAACATTAGTCTCAGCAATTTTAATATCTTTTCCAATGTTAGTCTTACCAACATCTACGTCCTTTAAGATATCAACTTTAGCTGAATCAATATCTTTGTTTATATTACCTAGTCCAACCTGAACATCTTTGTTCATATTAGACACATCAACATCTGCATTTTTCATAGCAGCATTTACACGTAGTACTGAATTATGCTTAGCAACATCCCTGTCCCTAAAGCCTTCAATGTTAGAAGATCCAATAACAAAGGCTGAAGAAACAACTGCATTGATATCTTGCATCCCACGTTTAAATCGAGGAAGGACCTTGGTAAGTATTTCATCATCTAGTTGATCTGCGAATGCATCTACATCAAGTATAATTTCCGCGTCTGTAACTCCAGCAGCATCAGCGACTACTAAATCATCAATAGCTGTCATGTCATCTATAGCTAAATCACTTATACCAGTCACATCTACGTCGTCTACTTCTAAATCTTCTACCACCAACCCATCTGGAGGAACAGCAAGTGTTGATTTTGCTAAACTATAAAACCTTGACCAGTCAGTTAATTCATCAATGCCTGATAGTAAACTTGCAAACACAGCTACTGCAGCAACACTTTCACCCATAATTACATCAGGATTATAAGCATCAAAACCTATCCAAGGACTATTATCATACATTGCATTCATTGTCTGCATGATATCTGTGGATATCTGAGTTCCACCAGTCCCATGTGACAACATAGAAGCATGTGAATTCTGGAGATACTCAGGCCAACTTGATGCGCCAGAACTTCCTCCACCACTACATAAAGCCAAAGGTCCTATATAATCAAAAGATTCTTCTTCTATGACTTTAGACGTTTTAATGTCTATCACACATTTAGTAATTATTTTCATCTTCAGCTCCCCAATAGTCCGTTAAATTTTTTAACGGTCTCATCAACATCAAAGGATATGAAAGTATAACTTGTATCTCCACCGAATTTTTTAGCTGATTCTATAACTTTCTCAACATTAGAATAAGCAGTTACTTGGACGCATCCAAGTTCCTTTGCAGCTTTGATAACTGTAGAAAATTTCTGCGTCCAGCTTTCTTCATCTATATAATCATACCCGAATAGACAATAAATAAGCAAGCTTTTAGTTCCACTTGGTTCATCATATAGTTCTTGCGTAACCGCAATGCTCTCAAATTTTATAGTCTCATCTGGTAATTTATTATAGCTAGCCCACACATCTATATTTCCACAGAGGATAGAAGTCAAAACGCGATTCATTTTATCTGGATGATCATGTACGAAAGGTGGAAGTGATTCTTCCAAAGCATACTTAATAACATTCCAGAAGGCAGATACTTGCTCAGGTAACAATTTATTAATTAAAGTCTTCATTTACTTCTGTCCTCTGATAGGTGGCGCGTAGACTCCGCGAATTCCACGTAAGTCAGTCATTTTATATCTAACTCCCATGTAGCCAATTCTAAAGTCATCATTTATGTCAGTGAATTTTAGCTTAAACCTAAACCTACCACCTGCTGCATTAATAGTTGCAATCCCCATATTGTTGATAGGAGTGAAGTTTGTACTATCCCATGAGTTAAGATCAAATGCATAGTCAACTGCCGCTTGAGCTCCAGTGACTGAGAAAATATCTGATTCGATTATGGAGACTGTCTTTTGTCCTTTATAAGACATATCAAATGGTTCAGTAGTAATAATTGGCAATCTACTATCAACAGTGTCTGGAAGTAAATAACCTCCGCCGAATACTGCAGAAGGATGTTGGTTGACCTCGGTCAATCCATTAGCTGATAACAAGAATGTCTTCGTGCTATTGCCAATGTAGTAATCTCCCTTAACAATGTCGCGTTTTACTATGATGTCCTCAGTCTCACCAAGCTGAACCATATGTTGTTGGTAGCCTAGTGAATTAATTCCTTTATCGTTTACTCTTACAACATTATAGTCCTCATCCACAAACACATGGTCTAGGTTCCCACCATCTATTGCACCTTTGTTAACAATCCCTAAGTCATACATCTCATTAAATCCATAAGCTGCTACTGGATCGTTGACTGGACTTAACAAAGTAATCCCTTTAGACGAATAACCAATTACATTTCCACCTAATTTTTTAACATGAAAAACTTCTCCACCATAAGGACACCTACGATAACCAGCTTCGTTCTCAAGGTCTGGAGTAAATTCTATACTCCCAATTCTAGACCAGACATAAAATGTCTCATCACAGTCATGCCAGACACTTGAAACATTCCCACCTACTGCTTGACCGTTTAAGTTACAGACAGTCTCCATCATAGGGACGGTTGTAATAGCTGCTGACCTAACAGTCCACGAACCACTCCATCCATAGATCATTGCAACTCCATTAGTCATAAAAGCATACTCGCCGAAGTCTGCTAATTCCATTAAGGAGCCGATTCCATAGATGGCATGGGAAAGTGTAGTGATTAAAGTTACTGTAGAATAATCACTTGAAACTTCATATACATAATCTGCGTTAATAACCAAGTCCCTTATGACTAATATATTATAAGTATCTCCAACTAGAAATTGCGGAAAAGGCCAGTTGTAGTGCATAGTAATTGTAGAAGGCAAGGGATTACTACCTAACAACGCAGCTTCCAAACCTAACCTTCCACATCTAAATCCAAGACATTCATAAAGTAGCTGAGAATTACTCGGAGTCATTTGCTCTGGACTTAAACCAGCCTTAAGGGCCTCATCAATTATAAGTTCATACTCACGCATTTGACTCTTCCTCAATAATCTTGTCAGTGATTTTGTTTAGATCTTCAATCAAGACACTATGAATATCAGTTACACTTTTATCAGGAGTCCAAAGCATAGAAATCCAAACCTCTTTAATATCATCCTCAGATGCAACTGATACCTCAAGACAATCACCTGGAAATACATCTAGGTCTGTTTTTGCTTGGTAAATTCTCTTGTTAATAACTATACTTCTTGACTCGGAAGTTAGTTCATTAAAGACCTTTACATTTATAGCGGTTCCTAGTCTTGGTTTTTTATCTAGTTTAATATAACCTTTTGTAATCTTACCTTTACATGGAAATATATAACGAAGTATTACACCTCCAACATCATCTCCAATTACCGCGTTAGATATTGGAAATGGAGTAATTATTGCACTAACTGAATCTCTACTCCCTTGAGCAAGTCTGGTAACTATTTTTTCAATACGCTCTATGCGTTCTTGATTTATAGCTCCACCTTTTTTAAATAAAGGCCTTTTCATCTTAACCTCCTAATTACTCATTGAAGTACTCATTGACACAGAAGTAGTTATTACAGTTGTATAATCAGATTCTGCCTCTATTGCAGTTGCCATTATTGACAAGGCTGCAGTTAAAGTAGCCGTATCAGCTAATGTTGGGCAGCTTAATGTAATAGTAATTTTATGTGCATAAGACTCAGCAGCTCCATTTTCTGCATTAATTATAAGCGAGATAGAACCACTAATAGCAGTCGCCGCTCCACCTAACACAATCATCCTAGCATTTTCCGCAGTAAGCTGCGCATCTATCAATGTAATAATAGCTGCAATAGTCGGTATATTACCTACACGATAACTTCCAGATACACTTGCCATTAGCCTTCTCCTCCCATTTGATCTATTTCAGTGATTAGTTCTTCAACAAGATCCATTCCAAGCTGTTGTACTTCATCCCTTATTGAAGCAGTCCAGTCATTTACACCTTGTGTATTGCGGTTAGTTACTTCTATTTGTCGCATAGCTGCCATGTAGAGTAAAAGTGAATTAGCTTCTGACCAGTAGTTTTTATCTGTGTCATTCACAAGTTCCATTGAATAGAACAAACCGCGAATGTCGATCATAGTTTTTTCACTCACTGGAACGTTAAGCAGGATAGAATTATACTCATGATAAGTTCCAGCCTCTACATCTGTAAATCCTGCGAAAGCTTCTATGTCGTCCGCGTCTGCATCTTCAGGTACATAGCGAACTATTGCAGGTGAATAATAAAGCGGAGTTCCTGTGGTACGAGAGCTAGGCAACCCAGTTAGATAACCTGCAGTCAAGTCCTGCAAAGTTGCTTTCTCCAACTGCCACCGCGCACTTGTAGTAGCCAACCAGACCTCTTTAATCGACCTACAGTAAGGAAACGAAGCACTAAATCTTCCAACCTCAGCTATACGAAAACAACTAGCCCAAGACTTCTGTGTTTCATCTAATCGATCAAGATACTTCCTACCTTCGTTGATAAAGAAGTCCGCACCATTATCAGAGAAATCTTCATTGACTAAATCAAATCTTCCTGATAAAGACCTAAACTTTGTCCTAAGCTGTAGTAAGTTCATTTTATTAGTCCGTTTAAATTTTTTACAAACTTGATTATAGCCAAAGCGTTACGTCAAAACTCCCATTGACTCAAAGGTCGGATCAGGCGTAACAACAGCAGCACCCGCCACTGTCGCATCCGCATTGCTATTAATCGTAACGGCAGTTCCAACAATCGAAACTATCCGTTTGACTCCTGTTACGCCAACAATCGTGATATAGTCGCCTGCAAAGAACCCAGCAGATGCTGCTACCACAAGCGCGGCCGTCCCAGTGGTAATCCCACCAGTTGTCGAAGCAGCACTAAAGGTCCCACTGGTTATACAAACCCAACCAGGCGAACCACCTGTTCCAACATCACAGTTCCAAAAGATATCACCCTGCACATAAGAAGCCCCGTTATACGCAGGACTTACCGGAACAGCATTAGTGTGCATAACGGTGTTTCTCCCGAAAGTAAACGGAAAGTGTCTTGCTCGGCTATTTAAAAAAGGAACATAGAATTTCTTAAGCCCCACATTAAAATTAAAAGACCCAGAAGCAGCCGCCTCGACAGTAAAGCTTTCATTAGAAATATAAAGCGGAGCATTTTGAAGCAACGAGGTGCTAAGAAAAGGCGTAAGTGAAGCACCAGCAAAAGTGTTGTTCTTGAAAACAACTGGTATCATATCGTTGTTTGTGAACTCAAGATAAACGGCTGCGTTACTACAATCAAAGATATTTCCAGTAGCAAGAAAATCCCCTGCTGTGGTCGCAGGCTTGACTGAAAGACAACAATAGGTGTAACCATCAGTACCCATTGCAAAGTGGTTATTTGACAAGATATTATTGCCAGTACCAATCTCAAGACCACGCCCAAAGGCAGTTGTCACAGGCGGATTATGAAATAGGTTATTTGATACTATAATGTTATTGCTTCCATTAGTTACCCTAGCAAGAATCCACGCCCCAACTGGAACCATCCCACCACCATCTATTACATTACCAGTTACTGTTCCATGACTTGATTCATTGACATAGATACCAATACCACCCTTCACACCACGGATAATGTTGTTGGCGATAGTAAAGTTTGTCGATCCAGCATTGACCCCTATATGTGCTCCACTATATGGCGCATCATCTGTTTTGTAGGACAGGCAGTTGGTAATAGAACTATGATCGGTATCGTCAAGCCCGAAAGGTTGGTCAGTAGCACCGGCCACAGACGTAACTGCGTTAATATCCATGTACGAGGTGCAGTGATCAACTGAACTTCGCTGTGACTGTAAAGAAACACAACCAGCACAATTTTCAAAGTAACAGTTAGTTACTCTAATATGTGACGCGCTTACCCTTGTTTGGATAGCAACTCCGAGCGTGGCCCCAGAATAAGGAATATTGTAGAAGTTACACTTATCAGTATTTCCGCCATTTACACCACTTCCATACCAGACAAACACTGTAGGATCAGCATACCCGCCTTGATAAAAACTCCCATTAACGATATTTACTCTGTCTCCTGTAATAGCAAATATGATACTATAAATACCATAATCAGGTGCGCCACTTAAACTATATGTAGCATCAAAAGTATGATGGGTTCCGCTTAACTCAACTACAACATCATCCTTGTTGATTAATACAGTCTCGGTATACAGAGAAGTTGGAATCCTCAAGGTCACACCAACTCCAGTCGCAATCGCCGCAACAGCGTTTGCGATAGCGGTAGAATTGTCGCCACCTTCAGTTGCACCAAACCACTTGGCATAAATTTTCTTGCTAGATGTCGCAGAAATATTAACAGTCCCAGCTCCCGCAAACACCTGATACTCACCAACATCTAACGGCCCGCCGATAGTTATGGTCGAGCTATTTGTCAGCACGGCTCCACCAAGAATACGCAAAGTCACGTTGGTAGGAACAGTTATGGCGTTGGAAATAGTCCAAGCGCCAGAAGGAATAAGCAAAACCTTGTTCGATGCTCCAATCGCAGTAATTGCCAGGTTGATCGGAACCTCAGTCAAAGCATCACCAAACGCTCTAACGTCCACAACTGGCCCATCCTTGGTAATGACATCAGGTGTGTATTGTGCTCTTGCCATTTTAAGTCTCCTATTTTGCTACAGATAATTTGTAGTCATCAATTACCTTCTGTGTTTGTACCGCCTCCGCCGTTGCCTTAGATAATGAATCTTCTTTACTGTAATCATCTCCGGGGCTGATTACATGACGGTGGTATTGCTTGTTGACAAGAACACCATTATCATATATCCGAGTGATTCGCCTAACTTGGACATGCCCAGAAGGAGTAATGGAATTATCATAAGTCACAGCACGCTCCAGCCCAGAACCGGTAATAGCCAAAACGGGGATATTGACAGCTTTGACCTTGTTCATTATAGCAATAGTTTTAGCGTCCTTTCCATCAACAGAATCAATTTTAGGATCTATATGTGCTACACTTAAAACTTTCCTGGACACCACATCATCGCCATCAAGGATTTTAATTGCCTCCTTAACCCTTATCTTTCCATCTTCAGACACGCTATAAGCCTTTACAGCCTGCTTCGTTAAATCACCTGCATTGGCTAACGGCACACAAAACAAAACAATCAGTATGATATATAGTTTAGTCATTTTTCTCCTTTACCAACTAGTTGGAGTCTTATATGTAAAAGATCCAACAATAAATGAGTTTGCTGCCGCCTCTAAATTATTCGCTAGAACACTTGCTAGAGAAAGATTGCTTGTGCTATATAAAGACATATTAGTTGAGTTTTGACCTATCTCACCAATAAGTGTCGGATGAGTAATTGTAAGGCCACTTATGTAAGAAAACGACCCAGCGGAGGATATGTACGTGATGTTTAAAGAAGTAAATGGTAATGCTGAGATAGATAATCCATTACTGGTGGTTCCAGCAGTTGCAGTCGTCCGTAAGTAAAAAGTGCAAAAAACAAGGTCTCCAATCTTGGTATATCTTCCTACTCTAGTTCCATGAGTAAAAGTAGCATCAGTAGATGTAAATGTCGGCGTCCAAGTGCCTTCTTCGTAATCATCTAAAACATTAACCCCAGCGCTTCCATTGCCAGGTGCTGGAAAGGTAATTACTCCGCCCGTAAGATTAATTGCTGGTACTGTTAATCCAGAAGTAAACGTAGGACTACCAGCTCGCACAGGAGCGCCAGTTCCAGTCGCAGTGGTCCAAGCAATAGGTGATCCAACTCCACCGCCAACGGCAATAGTCGTTGTTGCGCCATCATCAATCGCCAGCAGATCAGCGTCAGAGATAGAGCTGTCGGAGCCATAAGTTGCAGAGAAGAAGTTTAAGTTGGTGGTCAATCCTGTGTCAGCTACATGGGTTAAGTTAACATCTTGATCGTTACCAAAGTAGACAATAGCTCCATCCTGAAAGTAGCCATTTCCCCACTCAAGAGTTGCTAGGCCAAAAGTAGCTCCACCAACTGAGTCTGGAACTAAACTAGATCCAACAATCACTTGGGCAGAAGCATCAAGGCTACCGAGTAATCGTAGCTTGGTCGTTCCATCAGTCACAGCCATTGAGACACTAAAGTCATCATCTGCATCATAGAGATAAAGTGATCCAGCATCATGCATCCAGATGTTTCCAGGCACTGTAACAAGTCCAACTGTCACATCTCCACCTTGAACATGAACGTCACCTGAGTTGGTTATGTCTGTCCCGTCGGTAGTAAATGGCGAGTCAGCAAAACCAGCGGCTGCACCTGACATATAGGGAATGTTGGTATCTGTGATATCGGTTAAGTCAATAGTCCCAGCAGATATATCATTAGTGAGTGTCAAGCTTCCATCAATTTCAGATGAAACTATGACAAAGTTCCCACTATTGCTTACTCCATCAAGAGCAATAATATCATCTAGTTGACTAGTTATAGTTGTGTCTGCATTTACAATCACTATTGAGTTTGCTGTTCCTGCCCCAGCAACTACATGAGCATGATTGTACATAGTTCTGATAACTATTCCAGCACCACCACCTGCAGCATACAGAGCCGCTGCGTCACCAGTACTATTATACACATGAATATTGTTATAACTCACCTCAGCAGTACCAGTCCCATTTATGATAGACAGTGCATATGCAGCATCTGAGTCATTATCAGTTACATTTATAGTGCATTTATCTATAGTCACATTACCAGCTAGGTTACTTCTCACAGCACTTATTGTTTTACTTGTGCTACTCCCAGTTACTGTAAATGTAACATCATCTATCATGAATGTACTCCCAGTACCGACTAAGACTGCTTTTTTACCTTGGCCTCCCCTTGTTGAGCTATCTATATAAACAATAGAACCTTCGATAATCTTAAAGTCCCCAGTACCATAGTAGACAGTTGATCCACCAGTAGGAGCACCCCCACTAGCTATTGTCTCAGCATGGACGAACTTGAAATTACAGCTCCCTGTTCCCGTTACACAATCATCATAGGCGTTGGCTGCCAGCGTCATGACCATCTTAACGTCTTTGACAACGCAGCCAGTAAAGGCTCCGAAATCACAGATGCCAGTAGTATTAGTGATTAAGACAACTTTTGGTGAGACTGGGAACCCTACAATATATTGATTGTTTGCTGTGAAATTGACTGTGTCATTAACATAGGTTCCAGGGTAGATAACGAATAGGGTATCTGCAGTTGCATTGGCAGTTAGTGCAGACTGGATAGTCGTGTACTCCGCACCAGCCTTGGCAATCGTTACTACACTGGAGTAAGGAGTTTCAAATATTCCCCCAGTTCCCCATTGTATAGTTCCTGTAATGTCTTTACCTTCAAGTACAGGATCACCATCAGCAGCAAGTGTCAAGGCTCCAAACTGCAGCAGTAAAAAACTGAGTAAGAATAAAAGTAACCTCTTCATAATAAATCTCCTTGTTAAGACTGTTTAATTTTAAAACGGTCTTTGTTAATTTGCAGATCTAGAAAGTTCCTTCCAAGTATCACTGCCTTGATTGAGTAAGATCATTGAGTCGTTGATATCGTCCATAGTGAAGTCAATGCCTGAAAGGTTCATACCAACAGAGTCAGCGACTGTGATTGTGACTGCTCCATCGGAAGGAGAAATAATTACCATATCGCCTTCGTTATAGCCAGTAATACGATCCAGTTGATCGGCAACTCCACCTGCGCCAGCAATTAGTAAGTTCTTAGTATCAACTGTCTTAGCTGCTAATCCAGCAGCTATTGTCAATGTAGTAGGTGCGCCAAAACTCCCAGCAGTTGCCGGAGCCGTAGTGGCCGCTGGAACTGCTCCTAACCAACTACCTGGAAATGTCATCTTATTTCTCCTATCTTTTTTCGAATAGACAAGTTACTTGCAAAGTAGCCGCAGTTCCGTTAGTATGTGCGATGAATTGAAAGGTTCGTGCTGCAACGCCACTGGATAAGACCAGTGATTGACCTTCGTAAAGGATGTGTCCAAGACCTGTAGCGCCTTGTGTTGGAGGGATAGTAGGAGTTGCAATTACTCCACCCATTGTAAAGCGCACGTCCCCAGCTTCACAGGTGACTACTGCACCAATAGCTGGGAAAGAGTTAATAGGACTATCATATTCGTCAGCTAAGTTATCGACTGTATCTCCAACAACTATCCTTGTCGTAGGTCCTGGGATCCCACTTGCTGGAATAGCGAAATTTGACATTGTTAGTTACCTCGTGTAGTTCGTTAAAAAATTTAACAGACTGAGGAGATTAGTCCTCAGCCTGCTAGTTAATGTTAAACAGCGTTAGGGAGGCCAACTCCATTGAGCACAGCACACTTTTGAGGAAGACCAAATTCAAGACCACACTCGGTCAAGTATTCCTCATTGGTTCCGTCAAGACGACGAGCGCCGTAACCTTCAGAATGGGTCTTTGAAGTGTCTTCGCCGTAGAATGAAGTATCGTCGATGTACTTGTAGGTCAGTTCCTTAGGCTCGAGCAACACACCCATGTTACGAGTAGTTGCATCGTAACTGAACAGTGGGTGAGTTTTCATGTGGATAGTACCAAAGGGTGTGATCCAAGTACGAATGTCCATTCCGTAAGTCTTCTGCGCTGGCTGAAGGTTGATCTGCCCACCAGCCATTGCCAAAGCATCAATGCCGAGCAAGAAACCAGAACCGCACAAGCAAAGTTTTTCATTCGCTCCATAGCGGAAGATCTGCTCCAGCATATTTTTGAACCAGGTCTCACCACCCTGGGCCCAGGTGAGTCCGGAGTAGGTTGCGTTGAGAGTGTAATCGTCTACGTTCGCTGGTGCATAGGTGCGAATGAAGTTGATTACGCCCTGAGTGGTACGTTCAGGCTTTCCATTGTCTCCAATGTTGGAAGTTTGAATTCCCCAGAGGAAGGCCAGTTCCATTTCCCAGGAGTGCATTTCGAGAGCTTCGGATTTTGCCTTCTGGTACTGATCACCAGTTCGAAGGCGAGTCTTGCGCGCGGTACGAGTTAAGGAAAGAGGTGTTCGGAAGATCTGAGTGTAATTGTCCACTTCCGTAGGATCCTGAGCAACTGCATCAGGCATTTCCCCACCTTCAGGATTCATGTTACCGATGATTAAGAAGGTATCACATTCACTTAAGTCATTATCAGGTGAATTATCATCGTCTTCGAGCAGCTTCACTGCAAGAACAGAGTTGGTTGTTCCTCTGGTTACGCCAGTTACTTTGCCGACTACGTCAACGCGGTAATCAGATGCGTCGCGGAGAAGGATTTGATGGCCTTCACGAATGTAGTTTGCAAGCACTGTAGTGATTTGAATATACAGAACATCACCAGCTACTCCACCATTTACATAGGCTACTGACAGATCGGGTAAGGTATAAACTCCACCTACATCTCCGCCTACTGAACCCTGAGACTGTGTCCACCAGTGAAAGCGCGGATCGTCTACAGATTCACTTCCCATCATTGACAGGATGGCGGTCAAAGGAGCCATTCCGTTAGGGTACAGATAGAGAATTTGCTCTCTCCAATTTTCAGGGCGCTGGTTTGTTACCCAGTCACCGTCTCCTCTCATTCCTAAAAATCCAGGCATGTTGTTACCTCCAGTTAGTTTAAGCTAAGGTTGCTTAGGGAATAAATCATCAAATGTGAATCTTAAAGCACCACACATATGCCAGTAGAGTCCATCACTGTACCATAGTGTTGGTTCACATTTATCGTAGCATACTATGTCATCTCCCCAACACTCAGAATCATTTTGGTCAGTGATGGTTACGGAGTTAATCCAATCTGCTTCTCGACATAAGATGCTGTAAAATCGCCCTTTGGCTTCTGAGACAGGTGGAAGGGTAATTGTAATCGGCCCACTGTCTTCGCCTGCCATAGGACGTAAGACATAGTCTCGGACGGACATAGTGTAATCCGCCACAGGATTAT
>Ga0222667_1000091_pt1 | contig 50748 bp, 95 predicted proteins | sample AntAcemetagen657_FD_179854 | JGI IMG/M metagenome (GOLD analysis project Ga0222667, IMG submission 179854) | Saline water microbial communities from Ace Lake, Antarctica - #657 | ecosystem: Environmental > Aquatic > Non-marine Saline and Alkaline > Saline | place: Antarctica: Ace Lake... | reverse complement strand
ATATCTCTCTCAAAAGAAACTCCTTGAAGTAAATTTATTTGAAATGCTTCTGGAGAAACTGTCCACTGTCCTTCTCCAGATCCAACAATAATAGTAGTGCTTCCTCCACCAGCAGCAGCACCTCCACTAGTTGTAGCAGAAACAATAAATGCAGTAGTAGTTTGATTTTGATTATTTGCAGTATCATTTGTATAAATAGTTAAATTATAACTTCCATAAGCAGTCACAGTTGGAGAAGCACCAAAATTACAAACATAACTTACGTTTGAACTTGAACCATCCACAGTTCCATTAGAATCAAAAATTGAATACCAACAAGAATCTTCATTTATTTCTGTTATTGTATCATTAAAAATAAAAGTTTGACTTCCAGCAGTTGTTGTTATTGCGTCTATAGATAATAAAGGAATTGTTGTATCTATATTTATTGTTCTATTTCCAGATGTGTCAAAATCTGAAATATAATCATCCCATGTTAAACAATTCCATAAATAAATATCATCACTTAAAGTTTGTGAAAATGTTGTTGAATTAGAAGTTCCTGTTATTGAAGTTGTATTTGTTGCATTTAAAGTTCCATCTTCATTCCAAATATATAAAGTTGAATTTACTAATTCGTTAGAAGTAGATGATTGATTACAAATAAATTCATTTATATTTGAAGTTGAAAAAATATTATTTACAGGAGTTGAAAGATTTGTTAAAAGAGAACTTTTTACAGCATAATATACATAATAAATTTTACCACTACCAGTTACTGAACCGCTATATGTATCAGCATCTCCCCTAATTAATAAAATATTATTTGCTGCTGTTATTTGAGTTTGTTTAACATTATCATCATAAACATCAAATCTATTTAAACCTAAAGTTTCATTTAATTTAAGTTTCCAAACACTATTATCTGAATTTGAATTTGCCCCTGCACTACAAGTAGTTGATATTTTTTTTATTTCATTTCCAAAAATATCAATATTTGCAGAAGACACTGCATTATCAGAACAGCTAGCTTCTAATAAAATTTTAAATGTTATATTTTCAATAATATTATATGAAGGTGTATTATTTGTTTGTATTGTTGCATATGCATTTGGAACATCCCCAGATGAACAATATGCTACAACTGTTAAATAATCACCCCCTTCAGATACCCCAGAAGCAACACAATTTGCATGTGGTTCATAAATAGTATCTTTCCAAAGAGAATAATTTATTGAAATATCATCTATTTCATCATAAACATATTGTGGAGAAAGCCAAACAGCCCATTCAGATAATTTTACTCCCATTACATCAATAATCCACTCTAAATTTATTTTTGTTGTTTTCCAACCTTCAATAAAAATATGAAAAACACCTTTATATTTATCTTTTTCAGAAATAATCTTTCCTTTATCATCATAAACTGTTACATAAAAATCATCAAGAGTTCTTACTTTCATTTCTTTATCATAAAGAACAGCATCATTAAACAAAAAAACATCAGAAGTTGCAACTCCTGTTATATTTGCATAACAATATTTATCACACAAATAAGTATTTTCAACTAAAGTAAATTTTGCTTTATTAATTCCATCTTCATAGATTGAAATTGTATCTAAAGACTTATTATAATCTTTAGTAATTTCAGCACTTATTGAAAAGATTAAAAAAAGGAAAATTAATCCAACTACAATCTTTTTCATTATTCACCCCTTCGTCCAAATAATCGTCCTTTAAATAAAAAAGCATATCCCATTGCTGCTAAAACAAGAATTCCCATAGCTGTAGCTAATACCTGATCTCTTTGAAAAAGTGTTTGTAAACTAAAAAATAAATTATTTGCCATATGCATAATCCATCCAATAATAAAACTTCCAGTTAATACAGTTAATAATGATTGAATATATCCAAAAAAGAATACAACAATTTTATTCAAATCTTGTGAACCATATCTTAGAAGATGATTTATATACCAATAAAATCCACCAATTATTGGAATAAATAAATATGCTAATATTTTATATGTTGCAGAAGTCATTTTAGTTCTTCTTGAAATTTCTCTTAATCCTAAAAAAGTTGCAGCAATAACCAATGCCAACCCTAAATTTTCTGAACCTGGAATTAATCCTGTTGAAAATAACAATTGTGCAGTTGGAGTGAATTGTTGTTCTATTGTTCCAATTCCAGTAAAAGTATTTTGTTTAGTTACAAAAGTAAATAATCCAATAATTCCAAAAAACATTGCACTTAAATATGCAAATTGAAAAGGTGAAAATCTTTTAAATAAAGGTAATGCAGGTGCATCTCCTAAATCTGAAAAACCAATTGAACTTCCATATTTTTCATCCCCTCGTTTGATTACAAAAGCATAAATAAAAGCGACTATAATTAAAACTAAAAAAATACCACCGGCAATATAAAAAGAAAATTGTTGAAGAACAACATTACTATCAAATCCGCCCGCACCCAATCCAATACTCTGTGGAATTAAAAAAGTCGCAATTCCAACAATGAAAATTAAAATAAAGAAGTTCAAAATTTTCATAGTTTTATTATTTGTCATTTTGATTTTTTATTCAAATGTTTAGTTGCAGTGAAAATTAAAATTACTAAAGAGAATCCAATAACAATAGCCAATATTTGCATCCAATATTTTGTAATGAACATTATTGAATCACTTCCAAATTCTTCTGCATTATTTTTTAAAGCATCAACAAATTGTTCTTCTCTTATCATTACATTTATAGTTTGGTCTATTGTTTTAGTTCCTTGTGTTACAGAAACTAAAATATCAAAATTATCTATGTCTTGTTTAAGAACTTTAAAATTTCTTAAATATGTTCCATCCAATTGCATTGCCAATGGTCTTGCTTCTATTGTTATGTTTGGTTCAATAATAATTTCTATTGAATCTACAAAAACAAAAAGTCCCTCTTCATCAACTGGTTCTACAGTTACTCCAAATCTTTCATTAAAAGTAACTATGCTTTCAACATCTACTTTTATTGACGAAAGATTTATTCCAACTCCTTCTAAAATAACATAATCTCCACTAGAAGACCCACCACCTTCTGTAATGCTACTAATTGGTCTATATAAAAATAAAATATTATCTGTTGCTGTTAATCCAACTGCATTGCTACAATAAAATATTGCGGTATGAACTGCATCTGAAACAGATTGTGAATGGGTAAAACTTAAACTATCAGAAGTTGTCATTGTTATGTTTGCACTTCCATCTAAAGTATATGTGCAAGTAGATACTTCATTTGTTGTTATACTAAATAAAGTTGGTGAAGCATGTTCATCTACGCCAGTTGGATTAACAATTGTCATTATTGGCGGAGAATTATCAGTTGTATCTTGAACTATTAATTCTAAAGTATCTAAACTTGCACTTAAAGAATAGTTTGCTCCACCAGTTGTATTATAAATATAAGCATAAGCACTTACTCCTAAAACAGTAGTATCTGGATTTGAAACAGCAGTTCCATTTCTATAAAGAAGACAAGTTAATTCAGCTGGACAGCCAGTTCCAGTTACATCTCCAGCAAGTCCAGCTTCTAATGGTGAAGTTCCTGCTAAAGTTCCAGTTGGTGATGCTTGTGTTATTCTAAATTCTTCATCATCAAAAATAGTTGTATAATTTTCTGTATCTGTTCTTTGAATAGAAAAGTTAAAAGCACCAACCCCATTTATTTGTTCTGAACTATTTGATATTGTAGTTCCATTTCTTGCTAATGTAAATGCAGTATCACAATCTGAATAAACTGTGAATGTTGCAGGAAATGTTAATGGTGAAGTTTCATTAAATAATACTTGACAATCTGTTGCAAGTGCAGTTACAGTCAAAGCAAAATTTGTCCAATTAAGATTTCCAGCAGTATCATTTATTGTAATATTTAATTCATAAGTTCCAGCTGCTAAAGGAGAAGAATTTGTTAAAAATCCAGTATAATTTATTGTAAATTTATCAGTATCATTGACTGTATGATTTAAAACATTTGTAAAATTAGTTTCATCTGTTGCAACAAAGGTTACTCCAAAATCTTCTAAATAAGTTATTGTTGAATTTGCTGGTGTTGTTGTGAATGTTGGCTTTGTTTCATCCCCTCCTGCATCAGAAGTTAAATATCTAATTATAACTATTCCACTTCCACCAGCGCCACCAACTCCTCTTCCGCCTCCGCCTCCGCCTCCAAGACCAGCAGTTCCAGCGACACCAGCGGGGACACCAGCGCCACCAACTCCTCTTCCGCCTCCGCCTGTTCCTCCAATTCCTTCACCTCCGCCTCCACCAGCATATGTTACAGAACTTCCACTAATATCATAAGCAGTACCATTTCCTCCATTTTTATTTCCAACACCCCAACTAGTTGTTCCTTTTCCCCCACCACCTCTTGCCATATGATTAACATTTGGTCCAGCATCATGTCCTTGACCAACAGTTCCTAAACCAGCAGCACCAGTATCTCTCGCACCACCTCCACCTGAACCTCCATCTCCTCCAGCACCATTACGATGCGACCCACCAAGCCCTCCTCCAATAGCAGTTAATGTGCCGAATACACTATTTTGTCCCTTTGAAGATGCAGCACCTCCAAGACCAACAACAACATTATATGAACCTGTTGAAATAATATATGAATTATTATAAATAAGACCACCTGCTCCGCCTCCGCCTCCTCCGCCTCCGCCTCCGCCTCCTCCGCCTCCGCCTCCGCCAGCAAGTACCAAAATTGTAGCATTCCTTAGAATACCTTCTGTAATATTAAAATATCCATTATTTATATAAGTAATAGTAGTATAATTTTCTCCACCTATATCTTGATAGGTTGTTGTTGCTCCTGATGTAACAACTGCCCATTCATCAATTTTAACATTTGCTATTGTTGGTTTCCAATCAAAAGTTTCATCTGCATACATATCCATATATAATTCTACAATAACTTCTTCATTTGCATAAGCATTTTTATCCCAATCAACAAATACTTCTCTTTGTTCTATATGACTTCCTGAAACTATACAAACTTCTTTAATAGTTCCATTTTTCTCAATCACTTCCGAACATTTATAATCATCAACAGAATAATCTTCAATACCTAAATATTTTACAATAATTTCTCTTGATATTTCTTTTCCATTATCTTTTAAATCATTAATTTCAAACTCTCCTAAAAGGTTTTCATAATCAGTATAAGGGTTAATTGTAAATCTTGCTATCTTAACTTTCTCTCCTGTTCTTACTTGATAAATTTGAGGAGTATTTAATGTTGCTTTTACAACCTCTTTACTATCTTTATCACTTATTGTTGCTGTTTTTGTAATTGGGTTATATTCTATAACATTATCACTTAAACTAAATACATCTGCTCCAATAAAATTAAATGAAGTAAAAATAGAAAATAAAATTAATAATCCAACCAATACTATCACCCTAATTTTCCCGTGTTTGTCCAACATAGTATATTATTAATATTTAAAGTTTAAAAATGTTTATACTTTTCTGTATTTTCTCACTTTCATCAAAAAAGTTAATGTTTATGAAATCTTCCTCAGAAACAGTTCCAAATGTAGAATATTTTAACTGAATTAACATTTCTTCACCATCTTTTAAATCATTTCCATAATAACAATTCTTTTCTTTTTTAGTTTTATTTTCTACATTTACATATAATATATGCAAAGAATAATCAAAACAAAAATACATTTTTCTAAATTCCCCAGAAGATAAAACAGTCACATTTATTTTTTCATCATCAGCAACATATGAAACATTTAATTCTCCAACTTTAATTAATTCAAGATTTACTCTATAAGTTTTATTTTCAGACGTTATAAAATTAACAAAATCAGTATAATAAGTTTGATTTTCTAAATTATAATTAAAAATTGAAATTGAACTATTAATTGGAACTCTATCAAATACTGCGCCAGTTGAACTTGTTTTTTTATCAGAATAATTAAGATTTTGAACTTTGATTACATAACCAGTTTCAATTCTTGAAATAGTTTCTTTTTCAATTGCAAATATACTTAAATCTACATAATCTTCGCCATCTGGAACATTTCTTTCATATTTATAATAAATATATCCAAAAATTCCTCCAACAATTAAAATAAAAATAATAATTGAAATTGTTGCTGCCTTACTCATTTATTGTCCTCCAGTAGGATTTGGTGAAAAGAATGATTTATCTTTTTGTCTTGAATCTGTTGCTAACTTTATTAAATCTTTTTGAATTTCGTCTATTTTACTTAAATGTTCTACACTTAATTCACCATCTCCCAATCTTTTAAGAATTGCATCTTTTCTTTTACTTCCTTCTTTTACCATATCTAACTCAGTCTGAACAGAAGCTTCTATTTCAGATAACAACATAAATGCTTTTCCTATTTTAGTTTCTTTCATTGATTCTGGATATTCAGCTGCACTTTTTGGATAATAAATATTGATATTTTTTTCTGCACTCCAAATCCCTTTGGGAATTGTTGCAATATTTGCTTTGTCTAAAATTACTTGAACTTCTTTTATTTTATCTACATTTTCAGGTCTAATGTCTCTTTGTGACAAATGAATAATCTTTCTTCCTTCTTTTCCAGTTTCAACTTTTGTTTCTATTCCTAAAGCAACGCCGTCACAATAGTTTGATAAAAAATTTATTCCAAAAGGATTATCTTTCAAATCTTCTTCGTCTTTAGAGAATCTCAAAACTACATATGTTATAATTAATCCAACAACTAACAAAAAAGATAATACAACTAAAATTTCAAGAATCATTCTAAATCCTCCACTTTTGGTTTTTCTTCTTTAAGAGTTTTTTTATGTGGTGTTCTTTTCTTATATACAGTTTCTTTTCCGTCTTTTAAATCTCTTTCAATTCTTTCTTCTGTTGCAGGTTCATCAATTGGATTTACAGCCATTTTATTTACATCTCTCATAATTTCTGCAATATTTAATTTTTCTTGAACATTATAATAAATTGGAAATTTAGTTGGATAGTTTAAGTTAATTGCCATAAATTGATTAGGATTTTTACAATATGGTGTTTGTGATAATTTTACAACTAAAACTATCTGTTTTCCATCAGCACCAACTGAAATTGGTTTTTGCCATTCATGTCCAACATAATAATCTGCAAAAGACGGAGATACTAACTTCTTTTTAAATAATTCAATTGCTTGTTCATCTGTTATTGGATCTGGATGTTTTTCCTCTTCATCTTTCTTTTTTACTTTACTTAATAATTCTTTAACCTTAAAAGAGAAAAACATTCCAATTGCAATTATTAAAATTACAACAATAATGCTGATAAACCATAACCAATTAAAATTTTCAACTTGTGATTTTATTATAACTAAAACAGTTATTAAAAGTAATCCACCTAATACAGCAAATACTCTTAAAAACAATTCTGGATTTTTTTTATCTTCTTCCATTTTATGAAAACCTCAACTTTTTTAATTTTTTGTTTTTCATTGTATCATAAATAATATATCCACCACCGCAAAGACCTAATACTAAAGTAATTCCAACTATCATAAATAATCCAAATGCATCTGAAGTTTGAATTCTTTCATCAAAAGATTCCATATCTACAGACATATTATTTTGTTTTTCAGCCATTGCATTAATAATTAAAGTTGTATTTGCATCTATTTCTTTTCTATAAGTCTGATATTCTTCTGCATCTCTATTTACTTTATAAATAAAATCAAAAATATCTCTTAATTGTCGTGAAGCAACGGTCACATTTACTTCTGAATCATTTGCACTTTTATAAATTATTTTAGTATCACCAGAACAAACATCTGGATTTTCTAAACAAAATTGTGCAACAATATCTATAAGACTTCCAGAACCAGTATAATTTCCATCATCTATATTTGCATAATTAATAAAAATATCAAAAGTTTGATTTATTGTTTCAAAGTTTCCTTCAATCAAAACATTTTTTGAATAAGATTTATTTGTTTCATTTGTAAACTGAGCAACTGGATTTATTGTATAAGAAATTGTTCTTGAAAGTCCAGGAGATAAATCAAAATTATTTGGTGAAAATGAAAACCAGTCTCCACTTAAATTATGACTTGCAACATATGAACCTGTATTTTTAATTAAAAATAATCCTTGTTCTTCATCAAAGAAATTAAGAGTATAACTTGTATCTAAAAAATTAGATGTTATTGTTGTTGGTTCATTCTGAACATCTATGTCCACATCTAAAATAGCATCAAATTCAGGATTATGGATATATCCAGTGGAATCAAGAATGGATAAAAGACAATCATTAGAAAACTGAAATCCAAACCAAGATGAGAAATATTTTAAAGAAGTTGGTTCTGCAAATGTTTCTGAATAATTTCCATCTTCAACTATTGTTGCTATCTCAACAGATGAAAGTGCATTAACAAGTTTTACTTCTCTTTCTGCATTATTAAACCAGATAATTGTATCTCCTTTAACTATTGAAAAACTACAAGGATTTAATCCAAAAGAATAATCAATGTCAATTGGGTAAGTTTCATTTGAAGTTCCAAGATCAGTATAATATTCTCCTTTTATTTTTATTGCAGCATTTAAGTCTATATTTGTTTTTACGATAGCAGTAATTGTTGCAGTTGAACCAGAAGTTAATTCAGAAATGATTGGCATTGTAATATCAGAAGAAACTATTGAAATATTATAAAATGAAAATGAATCTGTATTTTTTAAATTAAAAGTTATTTCTTTATCAATTCCAACAGTTTTGTTCATGACAATTGTTTCCCCAATAACTTGTAATCCGTTTGCAGATATGATGCCTATTAAAAAAATTATCAAAAAGAAAATATTACTCTTTTTTATCATTATCATCTCTTATAAATTTATGATTTAATTCTCTAACCATTGCAGATATATCTACTATCCCATTATTTTCTTTTTTAATAATATTCTTTATATGTTGTTTACAATAGTCTCTTGGATCTCTCATAATGAGTTTAAATTTATCTTCATCTAAAATATTCATTATTTTAAACAAATGCTCTCTTAACTTTTTAGAAACAGAAATATTTTGATTATAGCAAGCTGTCTCAAAAGCCATTTTATTATCAAAAGTTTCAGATATAGAAAAGTTTAATATTATTGGTAGATTAAAATTCAAACCTGGCTGAATTTTTTCTCTATCTTTCTTCTCAGCTGGAATATATTTTGTTGTCATTTAATATAAATTAATTTATATTAATATCTTTTATAAATGTATCTATATGAAGTTGTATTTATTCTAAAGTAGTAATAAATATTTAAGTAGTCTAGAGTCTGAGACTATTCATGACTAAAATAACTATAAAACAAGATGCATTTAAAGATATTTGTAAATATTGTGATAAAGTAATAATTGGAAGCACAGAAGAACAAGTTGCATATAATATGCTTATACATAAACTAAACAAACATCCAGATAAAATGATAATAACTGAATCAAATGGCAAGTCCTAAATTAACAGAAGCTAAAGAAAGAAGAAAAGCTATAGCCAGAGGAGTTAAAATATCTGAAGTATTTATTAAAGAAAGATTTTATGCTGAAGGAATAGATAAATTAAAGATAGAGAAAGCAGATTTAAAAAGCACTATACTTAATTCAAAAATAGATTTAGAACAAGGAAGCTTAAGAAATAATCCAGCAATTAAAGCTAAATTAGCAAATGCTAAAATTAGACTAATTGTAGTAGAAGAAGAAATTAAAAAAATTGAAGAAGAAAATGAAAACAAAAACAAAAAATAAATATATTTTAGGCGGAGGAGTAAGTGGACTAATAGCTAAATACTATAATCCAGAATATACTTTAATAACACCAGATGAAAAACTTGGAGGTGCTTTAACTAAGCATAAAAATTTACTTATGACTTTTTATGTTCATAATACTCAACAAACTAGACAATTATTAGAAGAATTAAAAATAAATTATAAAGAAAAAAGATTAAGAATTTATTATATTTATAATGAAAAAGTTTTAGATTATTTAGATAAAGATAAAAGACTTAAATTTATAAAAAATAAAATGCAAGATTGGAATTATGATTCTAATAGTATAGATGTTAATGATTTAAATTTATCTACACAAAATAATTATTTAGATATTCTAGATTGCGATATTAATGAATTAATTAATAAATTAACACCAACTTCTTATATTAAAGGAAATGTAAAATTGGTAAATAATAATAGACAATTTTTCATATATAAAGATGAAAACAATAAACTAATAACTAAAGAATATGATAAAATTATCAGCACTATTCCTGCAAATCTTTTTTTTCCAATGCTGTATAATTATAAATGTAACTATCATTTTAATTATATACCAGCTACTTTCATATATAGTAAAATAAAACCAGTTTTTATGGAAGATGAATCTATGTATTATTTTTGTGATTCAAATTTACCATATAATAGATGTCAACCTTATAATAATGGATTTGTTTATGAAGTTTCTGGAATAATAAAAGAAGATGAAATATCTAAATATATTAAAAATGTTGAAGCTATAGAACATCGTTATGTTGGAGTTATAAAAACTGAGGTTGTTGATGATTTTAAACATATTAAATTTCTTGGAAGGATGGCACAGTGGGATTCATCAATTAAAACACAAGAAGTTATAGATAAAGCTATGAGGATTAAAAATGAGTAGAATACCATATAACAAAGAGCCCAAAACAACATTCTTAGATGAAGAATCAGCTATAAAAATAACAATGATAAATCATCCAGATATTGAACAAACTAAAAAAATGATAATAAATATTTGTTATGGATATAAAGATCCAAATATCTATGATAAATTAAATGAAGAAGAAAGAGATAATGCAATAAAAGAAGTTATTGCTGGTGGAACTTTACCAAAAGCTCTAGAAATGACTGGTAAATTTGTATTTTTAATAGAAAATATTTCATTAACAATAACTCATTGTCTTGTAAGACATAGGTTCTTTACTATCCTCCAATCGTCTACAGCAGTAAAGGACTTAAGAGCTGAAAACTTTGTAATGCCAAGAAGCTTTGCAAAAGATCCAGCTTTTTATGAACAAATTAAAGATTGGTATAACATAGGAAAGAAACTATATTGTAGTGGAGTTGACAATTATGGTTTAAGTGTTCAAAATGCAAGACTATTTTTACCTAAAAATAATTGTAATCATATGTTTATTGGTTTTGATTTGAAAGCTTTTGGAGAAGCATATGGTCAGAGAATGTGCTCTTGTGAGGAACCAATACAGAATAACATAATATTTAAAAAAATGGCAGATGATATATTAAAACTATTTCCTTATTTTAATGGCTATTTTAAATCACATGATGAAACTGGAAGATGTCTTCATTCTAAAACTGGAAAACATGCTAATGTTTGTTTTGCAAGAGATGAATTACATAAAAAGTTTCTACCAAAAGATTATTTAGAAAATAATCCAGATGATTTATTGCATGATAAAACAAGAGATGAAATGAATGAGGGACCAGAAATAAAATGACAACAATTGATAATAAAAGAGCAAGAATAAGCAACAAAATTTTAATTACTATTAATAATAAAAAATATCACTGGGCTAGTGATAGAGATGCTTATAACGGCATTAATGATTTAGGCTATTTAAAAACAGCTAGAACTCCAAAAAAAGAATATTTAATCAATGTAATATTGCCGTGGTTTAAAAAAAATGGAAGTTTAGAAAAAAGAAGAGAACATCAAAAATGTAAAAATTATTTTATAAACGGCTTAAAAAAAGATTCTACTTTTAGATTATATATGGGCGGTAAAACACCAGATTTTAACTATGTTAAATCTAACGTAATTCATAGAGGTTTATTATTAGAAATAGAAAATGAAATTAAAATATATATAAATAGAAAAAATAAGATAAAATGATAAAAATAATAATCTTAATGGGACCAGATGGATGTGGTAAAACTACAACCAAAAAAGCTTTAGAAAGAGCTACAAATTATAAATATTTTGTTTTGGATAGACTTACAGATTCAATTGTTTATAAGAAATTATTTCATAGAAGACTTCCACTAGATTCAGACATACTTAAATTTGAAACTAAACTTATTAAAATTGCTAATGTATATTTAGTTTATTTAACTGCTGATACTGGAATATTAATAAATAGAATTAGAGCTAAAGGTGATAAAGAAACATTTAGATTTATAGCTGAGTCAAAAGACTTATTTGAAAACTTTTATCTTAAAAAAACTTATTTTAAGCATATAACTTTAGATACTGGAGAAAATAATATAGAAACAATAATTAAACAAATTAAAAAATTTATAAAATGAGTAAAATATTAGATGAAATTCAAACACTTTTAGACAACATAAATAAAGATGGTATTGTAATAAATGGAACAAAAGAATTACAAAATGTAGTATTAAAATTTAATCCAAATAATATGAATTTGAAAGAAGAAGAAATAGAAGTAAAAAACTACTATGGAGAAGATTTTGAAGATAGAAAAGCATTGGAAGCAACTCATTATAAAAGATTATTTAATGATATGATCCATGAAATTACTAGGACTCTATATTTTACTAATGTTGATAAAAAACTAGCTATTGATAAATTCATAAAAGAATTTAATATTGATATTAAGCCTGAAGAATTAAAAAAATTTAAATCTACTTTTAATCTTGAAGATTTTTCCGGAAGAAGAAATGTTATTTATTCTCTAGACTGTATTTCTTCAATTCAATTACTTTGTCGTCCAGATAAAAATATATTAACAGCTATCATAAGATCCAGTGATACTAAAAATTTACTTCCTATTGATCTTTTATTTCTAAATAATATGATGTCCACAGTATTAAGTTATTATGGAATTAAAAAAAATAAAGAAGATGAACTATTTGTATTAATAGTTTCTAGTCATATATATGATAAGGATTTAAGATGAAAGTTTATGCATTAGAAGAAGAAAGAGAATTATTATCAAAATTTGAAAGATTTTCTATTTGTAAATATATTAAGAAAGCAGACATTAATAGTTTAATTTGTGAAGTATTATTTGTAGTAAATAAAGATAATTTAAAAGATTATATAAAAGATATAGATTATCATTTATTAGAAACAGAAGATATAAAATATATAATAATAAATGACAATAGCTTATTTGATTTAATAGTAGCTAACTTAGATAAAATTATCTGCACTAAAATAGAAGAATCTTGGTTTGGCAGTTCAAAAAAGAAGAAATTATTTAGATTCTTTAGAGTAGATAATAAAAAAATGTTTACTGTAATAAAAAACTTTGAAAAATTCTATTTTGTTTTAGACAGCAATGGAGATCATACTACTTTTGATGATAAAAAAGTTTCTAAATATTATAACTATTATGATGAATCTAAAAAACATTATGAAAAAGATATAAATACTATGACAAGATATGCATTAGAACAAACAAAAAGAGGTAGACTAAAGATTGGTAAAAATTATAGAATATGTAATTTTGATATAGAGACAAATGCAAGTGTTGATGCAGTAGAAACACCAGGAGAAATATTATCTATTGTAGCACATGATTCATTAACAGATAAAGTTACATATTGGGAGATAAGAGAATTAGAAGAAGTAGAAGAAAGGAAAATGTTAGAAAAGTTCTTTAAATATGTAAGTGATTTTGATATTATTACTGGCTTTAATATAGATAAATTTGACATTCCATATCTTTTAAACAGAGCTAAAAAAGTTGGTGTAGATACTTCATTAATAACTGGAATAAAAGGAGTTAGTCCATCATCTAAATTTAGAGGTAAAGATGCTCCATTTCCCTGGTTTAATGTAATTCCTGGAATAAATATTATTGATCTTATAGGACTAGCTGAAAAAAGTATTGGTTATTTAGATATAAAATTACCAGATAAAAAGCTAGATACATTAGGAAAATATATTTTAGGAGAAAGAAAAGTAGAAACAGATACACCTGCAATATTATTTAAAAATAAAGAATTTGATAAACTAAAAGAATATAATATTCAAGATGTAAATATTGCAGTTAAGCTAGATAAAAAGCTTGGATTAATAGAAGTATTATTTGCTACAATTGAGCTTGTTCCTGGATTAAATTTAGATGCAGCAGTTTGGAATTCAAAAATTATTGATTTTTATTTATTATCTAAATTTAATATGGTTTTGCCATCAATAAATAGAGATAGAGAACAGGATATAAAAGGAGCAATTGTATTTGATTCTGTAGCTGGAATTCATGATAATGTAGCAATATATGATGTTGGTGGAATGTATCCGTCGCTAATAAGGAGTTTAAATATTTCACCAGAAACAAAAAATAAAGATGGTGACATTAAAATAGGAGACATTAGTTTTACTTCTGCTAAAAAAGGAATTTTATCAAAATTTGTAGATGAGTTTACAGCATTAAGAGCGCATTATAAAAAACTATTAAAAGAAGATGAAAAAAATAAAGATTATAAACTAATACAATTAAAAGAATTTACAATAAAAAAAGTTCTAGCTTCTACTTATGGTGTATTTGGCTTTATTGGATTTAGATTTTTTGATAATGATATAGCTAACTCCATAACAAGATCTGGCAGAGATTTACTAACTTTTATGAGAGATGTTGCAATAGAAGAAGGCTATACTGTCCTTTCAGGAGATAGTGTAGATAAAAAGTCTATTATAAAAATAGCATTACCAGAAAGAAAAGAAAATAATTGGTTTATATCAAATGGCAGAAGATATCATTTCAATAGTATATATAAAAAAATTACTATAGAAAATCTATTTAACAATTATAAACAAGATAAAATTTATGTTGGAGATAAAGAGATTATAGATTTAAGTAAGAAAAATATTTATACAAATACTCTTAACAAAACCGGTCATATTACTAACTCTACGATATCTAAAATAATAAGACATAAAACAAATAAAAAAAGATTTAGAATAACTACAGCCACTGGTAAACAGGTTATTGTTACAGAAGATCATAGTTGTATAGTTAATAGAAATGGAAAAAGAATTGTAATAAAGCCAAAAGAAATAGATATTAAGAAAGATAAAGTCTATACCGCTGGCAATTATAATTGGAAAATATTCAGAAAAATAAATAAAATAATAAGTAATAAAAACAAAAATAAAATTCCTTGGAATAAAAATATGAAACCAAAAGACTTTATGAAATACAATTATGATAGTTGGCTAGACAGAAAACAAGATTTTAGCAAGATGACAATAGAAGAAAATATAGCTAACAATATACTTAAAAAATATAATTTTAAATTTAATTTTGTATATGGTGTTCCAAGAAAAATAAATGGTAGTGGACATTATAGGTTAGATTTTGTTAATCTAAAAAATAAAATAATAGTTGAAATAGATGGTAGTGAACACAGAAATAGAGAAAAAGTCATATTAAAAGATAAAATAAGAGATAAATATTTCAAAAGTTTAGGTTTTAAAATTTATAGAATAAAAAATAAATTTGTTAAAGAAGAATTAAATAAAATAGTTATACAATGGAAAAAATAATAAAAATAGAAGAGTTGCCAGAAATAGATGATTATGTGTATGATTTAGAGATAGATAATACTCATAACTTTCTAGCTAATGATATTGTAGTTCATAATACAGATGGAATAGCTGTTAAAAAAGAAAATGGAGAAAAGGCAGATTTTAAACAGCTAGAAAAAACAATAAATGAAAAACTACCAATATGGATGAGAAAATATACTAACAATGAAGAAGTTGTTAAAAATCACAAAATAATAATTGAATTTGAAACTCTATTCAAAAGAATCATATTTACACAAGCAAAGAAGAAATATATGGGATTAATTTCTATGGGCAAAGGAAGAGTTTTAGAAAAACCAAAGTTCTATGGTAAAGGAAATGAACTAATTCGTAAAGATACACCAGCTGGAATGAAAGAAGAATTAAGAAAAATAGTTATGGATATATTAGAAAGTGAAGAAACGTTTGAACATACTTTTGTAGAAATGATTAAAATTAAAGTTGAAGAGATTAAAAAATCTTTAAAATCTTGGACTAAAGATGATCTAATAATATATAAAGAAATTAATAGAGATTTTGATGATTATAAAGTAATGCCAATGCATGTCCGTGGAGCTTTAAATTCTAACAAATACTTAAACACAGAGTTTAGCAGACAAAATTACAAAGGTGGATATATTTTTGTAAAGTCTCATAAATATCCAGATATAGATGTATTCTTCATAAATGAGTCTACAAAGTTAACAGAAGACTTTGTAATTGATTATGATAAATATTTTGAAAAATACATATTAAACAAAATAGATTTAATTTTTGGAAAATCTATTTATAATGAAGTAATAAGAAAAGATAATAATTTATCTAAATGGTTCTGCTAATTACTCTTCTTTAGAATAAGTTTTTTTAGCTGCTTTCATAGCATCTGGAAACTTAGTAGATGGATCCTTCTCTTTCATTTCTGCATAAGTTTTCATCAAATGTATGTGCCAAGCATTTTTAGTTTTTGTCATTATGTTAATTAAACCAGTATCTGTTAGTATTTAAATATTATTAATATCAAAAAAAAATAAAAAAAATAAATAATATATGTTTTTATCCAGTAACTATGTTGATAAAGACTCTATCATCTCCTTCCTTTGCAGCTGGTTTACAATTAAGTAGAACTATCTTTCCTACTAATTTTCTATAATCATCTGCACAACCCATCTTTCTAAGGAATTTGAATAGTGTTGCATTTGGATGTTTTGATATTGCTTTCTGTGGTCTCATTTCTTTGCTGCCATCAGCTAAAGTATATTCACTCATAATTTCTTTTCCAGACGCATCTTTTTGTGTTTGGAAATTCAACTCATGAGTAATTTTAAGTTTATCTCTAGTTCCGTCTTCATTCTCAAATTCCATATCTTCTTCTGTCTTTATGAAATTTTCTTGCTCATCTTTTTTCATCACTTTTAATGGAGCTGTTACTACTCTCAAAATCCATTTCTTTTTAGTAGAATCTGGATCATATGTCTTTCCATCTGGAAATACGTCTTGGACATAATCAACTATTAAAGCTTCAATTGGAACTCTATAGCCTTCATATAAACTTTTATCAAATCCACCAGTTGATGCAACTACAGGAATTTCTTCAAGTTCTTCATTCATCTTCATCATCAACAAAGTCTTCATCTTCTTCAACTATTTTAGTTTGTTTTTCTTCCATTGTTTTTAACCTCCTTTCATCTATATACGGAAAGGAAAGATAACTTTTATAGAGAGTTATCAAAACTCTTTCTAATAATTTAAAATAACAAATTTGGATTGTATTGTCTTATAATATGTCTAATAAATTCAGCTTCATTACCAAACTTTTCTTCTTTCATAGCTTTATTAAATTCTTTATCATTTAAATGAAACCATATATGTAAAATTTTACAATGTTCTAATATATCTAAAGCTCTATTGATGCTCATATTCTTTTCAGAAGCTAATATCTTCCTTAACATTGAAATATGCTCTGTTGTTATTTTTCCTTGTTCAACAGCATTCAATAAAATATTCCAATCATCTTTTGTAAGTCTTTTACTTCTTGTTAATGAATTGCTTATTTTCCATAATATACTTTCAGAAATACCCTTTATTCCAGGTCCAAGCTTTCCAAATACAATCAACTTTTCAAATGGAGTTCCAGCAGTTATATCATATGCTTTTATTGAACTTTTAACTCTACTAACAGATACAGCAAGTTTAATTGCAATCTCAGAAGCTGTCATTCCTTTTTCTTTTAAAATTTTACAGATTCTTCCAATCTCAATACTTCCAATATTTCTTCTTTTCATATTTTCTGCAAGATTTGCCATTAATAAATCTTCATCTGTCATGTCATCAAAAAAATCACAATCTATTTCTTCATGTCCGAGTTTTTCATATGCTCTTACTCTTAAATTCCCATGAATCAAAGCATTATCAGTTATTCTTATTCCAATTGATTGTAACAGTCCTCTTTGCTCTATGTCCTGCATCATATCTGAAACTTCATCTACATCTCTAAGTCTTGAATTCTCAATATGCTTTATGTCTTTTAGCTTTATTTTTCCGGTTTTTATCTTTCTCATCTTATATCTTTTTTAACCTCCTTTCACTTGTATTAATATCTTCTTCATAACATTGCTTGCAATATTCTCCAAATTCATTTCCAAACATATTTATGAAATGTGTTGTTAATTCATCTATGTTTAAATCTAAGTATTCTTGGTAGGATGTCATTCTCTCCTCCTTAAAGATGAAGTGACTGAATCTTCATTCAGCCACTTCTGAAAATAGTTCATCACCCTACTTTTTTTGGATTGAGTTGGAATATATCTAAATATTTCCATTCCTTTTCTTGTTAATTTAAGTTGTATCATTTTAATAGTTCTGGATTTTCAAATTTATTTCCTATTACTTCTAATTCCTTTTCTTCATAATTTAAATCCATTAATTTATAATGAAACTCTTCTGGAATCATAAAAGCACTATTACCATAAACAGAATTTTCAGAAACTATATATTTCTTCTTTCCCTTTCTAAAATTTGCTTGAACAATATCCCCTTCACAAATCTCTTTTCCATTCTTGTCTTTAAAATCTGTGAATTGCATAAGTTCAATACAATCATCTTCCAAACAATCTCCAAATCTCTTAAACGACATTCCGTTGTATAATTCTAAATGACCATCATCAACTATATTTTCTGAAAACATTTTCCTTGATTCCTTATCCCAAGCTCTAAACTTCATTTCTCTCATTTTTTCGTCTCCTTCATTCTAGCTGGAATAACTTTAGTTATGTTGCAAATATCGCAACAACTGCCTTTTTTAGCTAACGGATATGGATTATTTCTTCCAGGATGCTGTTCTGGTAAATCTCTTCCACATAAGCAACATTTGTCTGTCATTCAAACACCTCCAGTCCAGCATTTATTTGATTTAGCCATATTGCAATCTCTACAAAGAGTCTGTAAATTGATTAATTCATCTGAGCAGCCCTGTGATACTGGAATTATGTGATCAACATGTAATGTTTTTTCATCTTTAGTAGCTCCACAGTCTACACATTTATAATTATCTCTTTTAAAACATTCATGTCTAAGTGTAGAGCCAATAGGATTTCTTTTTGTGTTGTTATTTGTTATATTATTAATTTTTTTATCTTGTAAATATTCTTTCAATATAAAATCTTTATATTGTTTGTATTCAGTTAGTTGTTTGCTTATAAAAACTCCAAATAAAGAAATTACTTTTTTTGGAATTATATTTCTTTCTTCTCTATAAGTAGCAACTTCTTTTAATATTCTATAATAAATTCCATTTGGAATAGGATGCTCTTCTATATATATTTCAACATCTCTCATATTATTAAAAATTCTATACGGATTTAATACACCATCAAAAGTCCATAACCAGTATATTTCTTTTGTTTGGATTTTCATTTTATTGTTGTATAACATTTTCACTTTCACATATTGGACAATAAGGAATATCTGTTTTTTCTAAATAAAATATATGTTCACAAGCAAGACATTTAAATTCAATAGTTTCATCTTCAACATTATCTATGCTAACTTTAACAATAGTTCCTTTATTAATATTTAAGCTATTACATATTTTTATTGGTATACTTATAAATTTAGTTTTGTTGAGTATCTTTACTTTTGTGTTATATATTTTCATAGTAAAGTATATATTTTAATGTTTATAAATACTACTACTAACAATGAGTAATAACAATTATATTTTATTTTAAGAGTGTATACTTTACTTAATTACTAGATAACTTCATAATAAGCATATCTTCCGCCGTTATTAAGCAACTTTATTTTCTTATTTTGCTTTAACTGTCTTAAAGCTAAAGTAATAGTATCTGATGCATAATCAATATTAATTATATCTTTTCTAGCAAAAGTATTAATATTAGACTCTTTTAAAAAATCTACTATTGCTTTAGCACATTCATCTTTTTTATATATTGTTATAATTGGATTGAGTTTCATATTCTTAACATCTTTATAATATAAATTTTCTATTTTCTTATCTAAATTAACTCTATAGCTAGTATATCTGCCAGAATTTATTTGAGATATTATATTATATTTCCTTAAAATTATAATGATTTTACTTAGTCTACTACGAGAATAACTAAAATCTCTTAAAATACTACTAATTTCAAATACTTTAATATTATTTTGTTTTAAATAATTATATAATTCAAATACATACTTGCCTATATTAGTTTGCATTATTTTAATAGATTCATCTATATTTTCTAATTTGAAATTTTTATAAGATAAATTATCTTCTATTAGCTCACTATTTTGTAAGAAATCTTTAATCTTATTAAGAATATGTTTTTCCCAATCTAGCCTATTTATATCATCATCACTTATAAATAATGTTTTATAACCATTTATTTCAAAAAAATCATTTCTTTGCTTTTCATAATTATCTTCATGATGAGTAGAAGAATAAACTTCTATTAGTAATTTGTATTTTATATGTTTAAAATCTGGATTTCTATCTTTTATAAAAAATGAAAAATTGCTAGTATAAAAAAAAGGAATATGGTATTTTAACATAATTGTTATCAACTTTTTTTCATAGCTATTTGGAAATCCATTTCTTATCATAATTAATTAGTTACATTAGATTATTTAAATGTTTCTATCTAATTTAATGTAAATAATTGATAATTGAATTCTATAAAATGAGACGCTCTTCGTTTAGATCAAATTAATTAAAATTAATAAGATTTAAATCATGTAAATTTACAGGTATTAGACTCTAAAAGCACAGAATCTTATTAATCTTAGTTGGATTTGGCACTTCTTGGAAGTCACTAAAAAAACACATTAATTTAAGGCGTTGCAGTCACATCTTGGCTTGGAAATCCTTGTGGGATTTCCGAAGCAAAGACAATATATGACCTGCAACTAATATGAGTTAATTAATTAAAATTAATTAAAATTAATAAGAATTAATAAGAATTAGAATTTGTTAAAAGTATATTTGCTATATTTTCCACCACCAGAACTAATTATAGTTTCATCAGTTCTTAATATTCTAAAAGCTTTAGTGATAATGTCAGTTGAATAGTTTTCTATTATTTCTTTTAAGTCACTTCTTGTAAAAGTAGCCATTCCATTTTCTTTAAGATGTTTAGTTATAGCTTCTGCACATTCTTCATCTTTTGATAATATCTTTTCATGATCCATTTCTTTGTCAGATTCATAGAAATATGACATATCTTGTTTGTCTCCAGTTTCCATAAGTATTAGTTTATTCTTCATTTCTTCTGCTGATCTATTTTTGATATGTTCTATTTGGAATGCATTAAAACCGTGTTTTCTTTTAATTCCTATTATAGAATCAGCAGAGTTTACAATATCTGAAGATCCTCTAAGCATGTCTCTCATATCTTGAGTATAACTAGCATTGTCTTTTTTAAGATGATGAAGTAGAACTATGGTTAAATTATTGCATTTATTCCTTATAAATTTAAGATTATTAAAGAGTTTATTCATTTCTGTAGCATTATTTTCATCAAATCCTATAAATCTTCTAAAACTGTCACAGATTAGAAATTTAATGTTGTTAGTATTAACAAAGTTAATAATTTGATTTATGCTTTCAATATTATCTAATCTTATATTTTCTAATATAGAAAAGCAAATATTCTCAGATTTTAAGCCATCTAAATCTAAACCTTTTTTGACTCTACTAATCATACTTAATATAATATTAGATGCATTTTCTTCATTTAGATATAATACTTTAGATTTGATTGTTGGATATTTATTAAAAACCATTTTGCCTTCACTTATAGCATAAGCCATATGCATAATAAGAGTTGATTTAAAACTAGCTGCTTTACCAGCAATAAAGCTTATATCTCCTTTTGGTATCCATTTATCTACAATCCATTCTGTTTTTACATTCATAATGTCTCCAAGATTTTTATCCCAATATACTTTGAAGTCTTTGTTTGTTTTTTCTTGAATTTCTTCTACTACATCCATAGTTGTATCATAAATATCTTTTTTGTCTTCTGAAAAAAGTCTCATCCAAGTGTTTAGTTGAAATGGATTATAGTCTTTAATTTCTCCAGATCGTGCTTTTTTAAGCCAACCATAAAATTCAGCATAATTTTTTCCTTTAAAGTTTTCTTTAATTAATGGTTCTATTATTTCTTTTATTTCTTCTAAAGTTTTTCCAGATTTAATTGCTGCAATTGCAAGATTAGGAAATATAGTTAAATCTCTGTTAGTTCCATCATAAACTTTATTATTTTTTATATATGTAAAGAATGGATCAGTTTCAAAATAATTTTTAAAGTCTTTATCTACATTGAGCTCTGTCATAATTTGATTATTTTTTTTAGTTTGATTAATAGATTGTTCAACATAAATAAGTTTTAGTTTATTTGTTCCAAATAAAGTTTCATATGGTTTATATGTTTCACCATTCTTAAAGTGTGGTTTTTCTGGAAGTGAAATAACACCATTAATAGAAACTTTAGATTCATCACATTCTAATTTTTTAATATAAATCTTTCTAATCTCTTTTTGAACATCATCTTCAAATTCATCTAATTTGTAAAATTTAGCAAATACATGAAAGCCAGACGGACTTCTATCTGCTATAAAATTATCTATACTCATTTTTTTTAGCAGTTGTCTAAACTCAAACCATTCATTGTCAATTTCTTTTCTTGTTTTTCCTGGTAAATCTTTATCAAAAATAATATAATTATTTGTGGGCATTCCCAAATTTACTTTGTCTTTTTCTTCATCTGTGCAATCTTTATATTTTTTCCATTGAGTCCATTTTTCATTTGTAACATTATTCATAAATGTTACTCTTGATTCTGGATTGATTTCAATCAACATCGTCTTCCTCTTTTACTTTATTTTTCAGAACTCTGTGCCAAGGAATTTTTATAATGTTTCCGTGACTTTTAAATTCAATATATGCTGGGTGTTCAGAGTTAGTTACTTCAAAATATCCATCAACTTGCTTACCATTATCTTCCAAATATGAAATGAACTGAGTTTGTGTTTCTGACATCGTATATCCCTCTTTTTCTCGTGAAAAAGATAAAGTAATTAATAAAGATTAGTATATAAAACTTTCTTATAATTGGAAAGTTAATACGAAAATGTTATCATTCGGCAGTTAATAATAACATTTATATAGTATTGATAATTATAATTATACATGCCACAACAAATAGTTTTTACTGATGAAAAAGAAAATGATAAAGTTATTAAGTTTTCTAAAAAATATAAATTAAGTAAAGCAGAAACAATTAAAAAAATGATAAGAGAGCATAAAGAAAAATGAAAATAAATAAATATGTGCGAGATAAAAAAGTTTATGATATAAGTTTAAATTTATTAATAATATCTCTTGGTCTTGTTTTTGTAATTACTAATATTAACATATGGGTTTTTTGTCTTGGTATATTAAATTTAATAGTTGGTGGATTTAATATTGGAGTAATAATTTGTGATATTAATCACACAAAACAGGAGGAGGATTTAGAATGAAAATAAACACAATATTTATAATAATAGTATCTTTATCTTTTTTATCATTGTTTTGGTATTTTTTAAATCCACACTTAATTGTGTTATTTTGGATTGGAGTAATTGGAATGATTATTGCTTTATTAATTGCATTTTTTGCAAAAGAAGAAAAAGAAATTGAAAAAGATGATGAAGAAGAATGAAGTGTCAAATGTGTGGGCATAAGATTGTTGGTGGATTAAAATACATAAAATCAAAAATAGTTTGCAAAAAATGTTTCAAAGAAAACAAACAAAATAAAAGAGCACCGAGATCTATGGCTGCTTTTTTAAAATTTTAAAATGATACTCAATATGAGATATACAGATGAAAGGAGGTTAAAAAAAATATGAATAAGAAAAAATTAATGGTATTTAGTTTATTAGGAATTTTAGTTTTAGGGTTAGGTAGTGCTGTTTTGTTAGAGTATTATGGACAGATACGACAAGATGTTAATGTTCAACAAGCAGTAACACTTACTGGTGGAGCTTGTGAAAATAATGTTTGTCCCGAAGATTTAGAAAATATGTATTCTGGAGATGCCTTGGTTAGTGATGTTTATACATTAACTAATCTTGCAGATACTTCAAGAGAAATGAGTTTAGAAACAAGTTATAATCCAGGAATTGTAACTGGAGAAATTGTAACAAGTTATTATGACTATAGTGAAAAAAGTTATCTATTAGTGGAAGATGCTGATGCTGTTGATTGTGGAAGTAAGGTTGCTGGAGACCTTTATGTAACAGTAACTCCTAAAAAGGATTCAGTAGTATATGAAGTAGAATTACCTACAGATTTCTTTGATGAGATTTCTGCAAATATAAATTTCCAAATTTCTTTAACAGACAGCGATTCAGAAGACAATTTCCAAGTAACTTATTATCCAGGAGACCTAAATTGGAAATTAAATTGGGACTGGAAATTTATGACACCTTCAATAAGTCAAACTACAGAAGTTGAGGGGAAGAGTAGTGTTCTACTTTTAGATGAAGTTGTTTCTGTAGAATATATTGATAATTCAGATAGTCCAGATGTAGTAAAGGTTGAAATTAATAAACCAGAAGCAGTTCAATCATTTGGAGTACAAGCCAGTGATGGCGGACTAGGATACTGTCCATTCTACACCCCTAGTTGGGGAGATAAAGATGGAGATGGTGATGTTTATCGATTTGGTGGATTCTCTAATCAAGGAACTTTAAGTCATGAAGTTGTAGGAACAGCATTAACAGGTCCGTTTACACTTCCAACTGATGGAACATTAGGCTTTGTTGTAGCAAATGAATTTATGACAACTGGATTTAGTGGAACAATAACAACAGAAATAGTACCATTAGAACTATAAACAAACAAAAACAAATTTATTATTATTTTATTTTTTTATTTTCAGATGGTTGGAGAACCTTAACCTTAAACACAAACAAAATGGTAAAAACAATTAACATAATCAACAATAATGTCCTTTTAAAAGAAATCCGAAGGCAAATCAAGGAAGAAATACAAAAGGAACTTCCAAAGAATCAGTTGGATTCTATCTGGAAATTAATGAATAAATTACAAGAACAAATAAAATGTTTAGAAAAATAATAACAATAATATTCGGAATTCTTTTACTCAGTTGCGTATCTGCAATTTATTCTGGAGAAACAATTTATTATGATTTTCAAGATCAAGTTGAAACAATAAATAACATAACATTTGAAGTTGTAAATAATACTTATAATTTAGATGGATTAAATATAACAATAAATTCAACTGGAGCAATTGTTTCAACTTTACAAAATTATAAACCAGATAATTTTACTATAATATTTACAATAAATGGACAATATGAAGTGGTTGAATCTTCTGGACAGCAAAGTGGTGGAGGCAGTTCTTCTTATAGTTCAAATGCAATAAATATTGAAAATGATTATAGTAGACAGTTAAGAATTCATCAATCTTTTGATTTTAACTTAGTGTCTAGACACACAATAACATACACAGAATTTCGTGATTCTTATGTTGTATTTTTGATAGAAAGTGAGCCAGTTTATATTGCTTTAAAAGAAGGTGAAGAAGTAAAATTAAGTTTAGAAAAAGAAGGATATTATGATTTATATTTAAAATTAAATTCAATAGAATTTGCAAGAGCAAATTTAACAATAAAACATATTAATGAAAAAAGAGATGATGTAGAAGAGTGTAAAGATGGTTTGTGTCCAATAACCTATGTGGAAGATGTTGATGAAATTACTAAAAAAGATTATGTGGTTGCAAAAAGAATTGTTAATGTAATTTTGTTAATAATTATTTTTTATTTTTTGTATAGAGAATATAAAATTAGGAAAAATAAGGAGGACTTTAAATGACAACAAAAGAAGAAGACTTATTTAGAATGTTTTACAAAACAGAAATGTATGAAGCAAGATTAAGAGATTTGAAAATAAGTGAAGAGAATATTAGAAATTACCTAACAGAATATAAACCACTTTATGAGAGGATAATTTCAGAAGTAAATTTGAGGCAATTCACTTTAGATTCAAAAAACGAATTAAAATGAAAACAAAAGAAAAAGAACAATATTGGATATTAATAAGAAATGGAGAAGTTAGAAATGTTTTTAAGAATCGTAAAGAAGCAGTTAAACATTTTAAAAGACTTTTGAAACAAACACTAAAGGATTTTGATAAACAAGATAAAGTTGATGAGTATGATTATTCAATAGAAATACCAGAAATTAAAATTAAACCTGTGGAATGGAGGACGTCTTATCTAAGTTTATTATAGATTAGGACTTAATTAATTTGAAACACGGCTTAAAATGAAAAAAACATTACAAGAAGAGTTAAGAGAACTTGAATCTAAAAAAGCAGAAATTGAGAAAGAGTTAGATAAGAAAAATAAAATTAAAGAAGAACAAGATAAAATAAAAAAGGAGAAATGGGAAAAGAAGATTAAAAGGTTACTTGATTCTTGTGAAGGGAATTTAATTGAAGATTGGTATGATACAGATAATTTAGGTTATTCTACTTTTAAGGGGATATTAGAGAATGGATGTTTTTCAAGTTATGAACTAACAATATTAGAAGAAGCAATTGAACATACTGAACAATGTAAACAAGAAGAAATAAAAAGTTATGATGGTCATAAGGAGAAATTATCTAACTTTATTAAAGAATTAGAAAATATTAAGTTAACAAATGACGCAAAGAGTAGGGTTCAAGTTCAGGAGGATTTAAAATGAAACTTAAAACTTTGAATGATTTGAATGTTGGAATATGCTCAAGTTTTAATATTATTTCAAAAGGAAAACAATGTGATGATAAAGATTGTATTAGTTGTGGATATGCAAGAGAACTAAAACAAGAAGCAATTAAGTGGGTTAAGAATTGTGAGAAAGAGGAATATAATGAAGCTGCTTGGGTTCTAAAAAAGATGTTTAATATTACAGAGGAGGATTTAAAATGACAACAACAGAATTGGAATCTTGGATAGATATAAATTATAAAAATTTAACTGATGAGTTTTGTCAAGAGTATATGAACGATGAATTTTTAGATTGGTGTAAAGATAAATTCGCTAAGTCAGAGAATAAAGTAAATAAGGGATGTGGAAAAAAGGTTGAAGATGGGTTTTATTGTGGAGAATATAAATATTTATGTTCAGAGTGCGTGAAGAAGGGGTTAGAAGAATGATTATTCCAAATTATAATAAATTAGGAATTTATATGATTACTTTAGTGATTATAATTTTGGGAGTTATTGGGATAGTTGATACTCCAAATGATGAGTTTGTTTTAGAAGGGGCTTATTTATTAATGGTTTTTATTCCAATGATAATTCAAATGTTATATTTATGTTCTGAAAAGGACGTCAAATCACAAAAAAGCGAGGTGAAGAAATGATAGAATTAATAATTATAAGTTTTTTAGTAGGATTAGTTATTGGTTTGATGTGGGGTTATGTTAAAGGTTATAAAGAATGTAAAAAGGAAGTACAGGACGCTTTAGAGATAAATGACGAGGTGGGAAATGATTTATAATAGATTAGGTAATATATCTATGTTTTTTTGTGGTGTGTCTTGTTTTTGTGCAGTGATGTTTCAATCTCTAATGTTTATAATTATTGCAATATTATTTTTAATACTTCAATTTTTGTATAGTATTGTATTTAATAAAAGATGAAAACACTAATTAAAAAACAACAGTTTGTAATAAAATTACAAGTAGCAGTTATAACATTAATGCTGTTTTTTATGATTGGAATGAATTGTAATTTTTTTGTAATAAAAGAGAATGGTGGAAAAATGCCAGTTTATATTCCAGCTGAACTAAATTATGAATTTGAAACAGATGAACACTTTTCATATTCAGAGAATGATGAAGTTGTAAAAGCATATTTAAGTGATAAATATTATTATGGAGAATCAATCTATTCTTTAGGGGACTTACTCATGACATTTTTTATGTTAATTATTGTTTTATTGTTACTTGTGTTCATTTATAGAATAAAAGAAATTTATAGTCATCCATTTTTGCAGGGCAGGAGTGTCCGAGTTCGTAACGAATCACCATTCACTTCTTATAAGAGCGAACAAAGAACATAGATGTGGGTGACAGGTTAATACCTCTTTGCATCTATGTTCAACTTTTTTTTATATTAATAATATTTATAAACTAACTATTATTAGTATAATCAATAAAAAATGACAAAGAAAAAAGAAAGAAATTTTTATGATAATCCAAAACCACATCCTTCAATGGCAACTATAAGAAAAAGAAAATTAAAAAATGCGTTGAAGAAAAAAGTTAAAAAATGACACTAAAAGATTGGAAGAAAATAAAAGATGCAAATGTTGAATTTAGATTTTATAATAGAAAATTGAAACCACAACAACAAATTACTTTTGATAGAGGTTATTTAGAAATATTTACAATTCATCCTTATAATAAGATTACTTTTAAATATCTCAAAACTAAATCAAAAGCTTTAAAATACGCTAAAGCTTACATGAGGAAGCACTAAAATGGCATTAAAAGATTGGAAAAAAACTGGAAAAGACGAATGGCTTCAAAGAAAAAATAATAGAATTATATTCATAGAAGAAGATAAATTTAATGAAAAAAAATATGCAATAACTATTGCAACAGGTTTAGCGCCTTCACAACATAGAGTTGTTAAAGAATTCAAAACTAAAAAAGAAGCATTAACTTATGCAAAAGCTTACATGAGGAAGCACTAAAATGGCAACAAAAGATTGGAAACAAATAGACTATTCAAGGAATCATAATAGCTGGAATCATAGAAAAGCTATGAAATCTATTGATGTATATCAATTATCTAATTTCTCAAAAATATATGGTAATAATACTGGACAATGGGAAGTAAGTCTTCAACATAGTGGCAGTGCTGCATATGCTAATAGATTAGGTTTATTCAAAACTAAAAAACAAGCATTAGCATTTGCTAAGAGCTACATGAGGAAACATTAAAAAATATCTTCCATCCAAGTTCTTATTTTATCTAATTGTTTTTTATCTTTAATAAATTCACTTGAGTTATAATGTTCTTGAGCTGTTTTAGGAGTATGTCCCATATGTGTAGTTATTTTATTCTCTGGTTTATCTAAAGCAATTAAATAGTTTTCATGTTGTTTACGAATATTATGAACGGAGATATCTTGCCAATAGGGCATGTTATGTATTTTACATATTTTATGAATTGTTTGTCCTAAGTGTTGTATAGTTGGAAATCCCAAAACATCATCATTAGATAATTCACTAAAGTATTCTTTTAATTTCTTTTTTCCAAATGAACTAAAGTTTGCATGTCTTTGAACACCACCTTTTGGTTTAAAGATAGTTATAGTTCTATTAGTCCAATTAATGTGTCCTTTTTTGATATGTTTAACTTCTTTATATCTAACACCAGTCATTAATAAAAACCAATAATATTTTCTTAAATTTTCATTAACGCCGTAGATAAATTTCTCCCATTCAGTTGGATCCATAAATCTTACTTTGTTAACTTTTTCTCTATATGCTCCTTTTTTTGTATATTTAGATTTACCTCTTAAAGCAATTCTTATTTTAGTTGCTTCTTCTGGAGTTATATCTTTTAATTGTTCTATTATATTTCGTTCACTAAGGTTAACCTTAGTGAACGATTTGCTATCATTATCCATCTTTTTTGTTAAAAATTAAACTATAGTTTAATTTTTTCATGAAGAAAATTAAATTATACATATAAAAGTTTAATTATTATAACAATAATTAAACTACATATTTAAATGTTTCTATTAAGGATAGCAAACACTTTTGTGGTTATATATATGCGTGGTGCTATGGCTATTGTGTTTGCTTGTCTATTTGTTAAAATAGATAACTTTATAAATTAACAAGTCTTTATTAAAATAAAGGATGTTGGACACAAGGCCGGACACAAGGCTCACACCACCTCCTCAGAAGATTGACTTATTATAATAAAGTCAGATGGGCATCAGATCAGAGTCCATATTCAATAAAGAAAAAATCAAAAAAGATGGAGAAAAAATACGGTAGACCATTAAAGTTCAAAAATAAAACTTGGGACATGACAAGCTTTTACATTCCTGATACTTTTAAACCAGCTTGGGCTAAACTTAAATTATTATCTTTAAAAGAAAAGTTAAGTAATAGAGCTTTTATTGATTATTGTATGTCTATTGAAGGCATAGATGTTATAAAAAGCAAACAAGGTGTAAATGCACTATATGTTAGATGGTTAATAACTGAGCATGTTTTTAAAAATCATCACAAATTATAATGAGAGGTAAAATAACTATAGCAATATGGAAAAGACAACAGAATGATAGTAAAAGGTGGAAAGATAAGTGGAAGTATTTTGATTTGCTTTCAATGTATTCAATAACTCATCCTGCTTGGAAGAAGAGCAGATATAAAGTCATCTCTGAAAGACGTGGCTTTCAAACTATGATAATTACTAAAGATGAAACAACTTTTATTAAATACGTTAATATGAATTATGGCACAGGAGATTATTGTATTAAAACTTGGGCTAAAGGAAAAGAAAGAGGTATTAGAATCTTTTGGGATGGACTAATAACAGATGATAAAAAATTCATAAGAAGAAAAAACACCGGCTATCTTAAAGAAACAGCAAGCTTATTTGAAAGAGATAGTTTTTCTATTAATTCAGACAGCAAAATTGGAAAATACTTTAGAACTAAAATTCCTGGAGTGTGGCACTCTTTTTAAAATGAAAATATTAATTACTGGCGGTGCTGGTTTTATTGGAAGTAATGTTGTAGATGCTTTAATAAAAAAAAGATATAAAGTTGTAGTAGTAGATAATTTAACTGGTGGTAATAAAAATAATATAAATAGTAAAGCTATTTTTTATAAAAGAAACATAAATGATAATATAAATTATGTCTTTGAAGTAGAAAAGCCAGATATAGTTATTCATATGGCAGCACAAGTTCAACTTAGAAAATCTATAATTGATCCAGTTGGTGATGCTTATAATAATATAATAGGAACTATAAATGTTTTAGAAGCTTGTAGAAAAAACGGTGTTAAGAAGATAATATATACTTCTACTGGTGGTGCTAGAGTTGGTGAGCCAGAATATTTACCAGTTGATGAAAAGCATGCTTTAAATCCTTGTTCTCCTTATGGAATATCAAAGCATTCTGCAGAACACTATATTTGGGCATATAATAAATTATATGGATTAGACTATTTAATATTTTGTTTTGGAAATGCATATGGACAAAGAGATGATCCAAATACAAAAAGATTAATTCCATTGGTAATAGATAAAATGGAAAAAAATGAAGATGTTATTATTTTTGGTGATGGCTATCAAACAAGAGATTTTATTTATGTTAAAGATATAGTTAGTCTTATAGCTAACAATATAGATAGTTGTCCAAAAAATAAACTTTTTCATATTGCTGGCGGAAAACAAACTAGTATAAATAAAGTAGTAAATATAATTCAACAATTAACTTCTTCTAAGAGTAAAATAATTCATAAAGCTAAAGTAGCTGGAGAAGTAAGAGATATTGTGCTTAATACTTCACTTGTTAAAAGACAACTTAAATGGAAACCAGAATATAGTATTGAAGATGGAATTTATGAGACAATTAAATATGAAGAGAAAAGATTAAAATGAGTCAAGAAGTAATAGATATGGGAGTTGAAGAACAAATAGAAGAAAAAGTAGATGAAAAAGAACCTTCAACTACAAAAGAGAGAGATTTACTTAATGAGATGAGAGGACTTTTGAATAATTATCCAAATGCTATAATAATAAAAGAGAAGCTAGATACAATTGGAATTGTTCATAACATGTGTTTAATTTATGATTTATTAAAGTTTTGTAGATACAAAACACTTAAAGATGATATTAGAGAAAAAATAAATGAAGAATTAGGACTTATGGAAAGTAAACTTAAAATTAATGAGATTAAGCAATTGTATAGACAAGTAATTGAATCAAATATAAGTTGGGGCATGTCACATAAAATGACTAGACTTAATAATTTAATAGATGAAGAGATAGTTTTTATTTCTGAAAAAGTTCAATATTATTTATTAGCTATTCCTAATAAAGGAAAACCATATATGCATTTAAAGACAGCACAAGGCTTACCAGCTGCAACTGCAGATTCTTATGAATCTTCAGAAATAAAAGATGGTGAATCTATTGATAAAGATACTAGTTTTAAAATAGGAGAAGAGGGAGAAATAATTCCAGTTTAAGATGACATTAGAAATACCACCACAGATATATGATCTGTTTATGAAAGTTTCAAAGAAACATTATAAGCCACATTTGATTGGCGGCAGAGATAAAATAATTGGACATAGTTTAGCTATAGGTAATCCTGGAAATGGAAAAACATCAAATAATAGAAGAGAAGTAGAATTAAGATATCCGCTAAATCATAAAATTTTTTGTTTATATGATGCTGGTAGAATGGATATGGCTTATTTTATGTTTCCATCTAATTCTAATTTTTGGAAAAAACCAAAAATAGAAAGAGGTAAAATAATTGGACCAAGAAAATATCCAGTAGAATTATTATATCCTATAACAAAACAAATACCTAAAAGAATTCCTAATAATGCTGTTCCTTTTACAATACCGGTTTGTGAATTAGATGATAATGACATAACAGCTCTTGTTGGAGCTGGATCAAAAGATACAGTAAAAGGTATTTTATATTATATGGAGAAATATGTAAATGATGAAACTACTGGACAAGATTACATTAACTATATGGGAGCTGCATTAAAAAAAGTTGAAGATTTAGATGGAATAAAACCATCACATCACGGAATTAAGAAATTAAAAGCTGATGTTTTTCAGCCATTAATAAATGAAGGATTGTTAACAAATAAGTTAGCTGATACTGCTTTAGATTTGAAGACAATTTTGACAGATAAAAAAACTATATCTGTTTTAGTATTAAGACATTGTCCGCAAGCTTTATGGGGCTTCCTTGTATTATATTTTATGAATCATATTTCTAAATTAGCTTCTGGTTTTGGTGAAACTAAAAGGATAAGACAGCACACAACTATAGTTTTAAATGAAGTTCCAGATTTATTATCAGATGCAAATGAATCTGGCAGTGCAGCAGATGCAATTAAGATGATGATTGGTAAAATAGCTAAACAATCTAGAACTTCAAATTTGTTTATGTTATTAGATACACAATTGCCACAAGAGCTTCCAGATATTAAAGATACTATGCAAAGAGTTTATGTTTATAATTCTGGTGTTGCAGAAACTCAAAAAGCAATGGAGATAATTGGTATCAGTATGAGAAGTGGTGAGATAACTTCAGATGATTTATTATTAATTCCAAGATTACCAAGAGGATATTATTATCTTTTTGATAGAACAAATGGTGTTAGTTTTCATAAATTAATGTGGAATAGAAGTAGAACTTATATGGATGGAGAAGACTTTTATACAATTTATGATTCTGTATATGGAAAAGCTGCATATCAGAATATAGAAAATATTTTAGTAAAATTAAAAGCAGCTAGAGAAAGAAATGAAAATATGTGGACAATGAGTAAGCTTAAACCAAAGCCAGCTAATGTTAAAAGTGTAAACATTGTAAACATAAAACCAAAAGTAGAAAAACCAGCTATTGTTGAAGAAATAAAAGAGATTGAAGAAATAAAAGAGGTTGAAGAAGTAAGAGAAGTTGAAGAAGTAAAAGATGTTGAAGAAATAAAAGAGGTTGAAGAAATAAAAGAGGTTGAAGAAATAAAAGAAGCTGAAGAAGTTGAAGAAGCTGAAGAAGTAGAAGAAGCTGAAGAAGTTGAAGCAGCTGAAGAAGTTGAAGAAGTTGAAGAAGCTGAAGAAGTTGAAGAAGTAGAAGAAGTTGAGTTAGATTGGACTGAAAAAATGAAAATATTAAATGGAGAAAGACCTGATTATGTTCCAGAAAAACCTATAGAAGAAGATGATGAAAATGAATTAACTTGGGCGGAAAAAAAGAAATTATTAAATATATAAAATGAAAACTTATATGCAGACAACAAAAACTATACCACATGAGAATTGTAGTGCTATTTTATACACCTCTTTTATGCGATTCTCACTTAATTGTGCATTGCGATGGTTCTTTCTTTCTGAACCTTTAAGAGATTAGGATAAGTTGTCTGTTATAATCAAAATGAAAAGAAATACTAAAAAAGAAAAAAAGAAAAGAAATAAAGGTTTTCCATATAAATCTTATAGTAAGATGGTTCAAGAAGAAATTGAAGAATTAGATATTGATTATTATGTTATTGCTGAAAATTCTTATTTTGAAGATGATGTTGAAGTTAAATGTGATGAATGCAAAGAATTATTTTGGGCAAGATCTTATTATCCAAGAAATAAAAAATTGATTTGTCTAAAGTGTTTAGCTAATATTCACCATAAATAAAAATATATATTGCATCTGGCAATTTAGAAAAAGCATGTGCTTCTACTTCTGTTAAATAATTAAGTGGTTGAAAAAAGCATCCAAACATTCTGTGTTGTTTTGCTTGAACAACATGTATGTGTTCATGTTTTCTTGTTTCTGGATCATCATAAATAATATTTACAGTAATTGTATTATTTACTCTATCAAAAGTAGTTGAACCTAAAATGGTAACACCTAATTCATCTGCCATTTCTTGCATATCTACTGCACAATTAACTTTTGTATTGTGATATGCTGGAAGCAAAATTGTGCTAAAAAGAAAAAATAAAACAACTAGAGAAAATAAAGCAATTGTTACAATTTTAATTGTTTTCATTGTATTATAGTATAGAAAAAGAGGTTTTTAATATTATCTAAAAAAAATAAAAAAATAAAAATAAATTTTTAGATTATTTATGCAGAGTAAATATTCACTCCGTATGTTTGTGTATCTTCGTAATGGTTAGTTCCATCTGAATTTTCTATGCCTTCAATATATTGTCCATCAACATCAGCTGCAGCTTGTGCAGAATATAAATGGAAGAATACAAGAGTTCCAGAAACTGTTGCACCAGATTCAGGTGTTATTGTAACATCGTAAGTTGCACTTTCACCATCTACTAAAGCAGGTAAAATATATGCATCTACTACTGAACCAGTTGCGTTCTGTGAGAAAAATTTAGGGATTGTTGTATCTTGAAGTCCAGGACCAGCAACTGTAAATTTATCAACTTCAGTTTTATTATCTGCTTCAATAACTAAATACATTACACCAGTTCCTTCATCTGCATTGGCAGTTATTTCTAACTCTAATTTCTTAGCAGTTGTGAAAGATGATTGGTTGATTCCATCATGAAGAACTGAAGTAGTTACACAATTTCCAGCAATTGTATTTGCACTTGTAACAACTTCCATTGAAGGATCATCTGTAGCATATGATTCAACTACAATATTATTGTTACCACATTTTATATTATCAACAACAATAACTTGATCAATATAATCTGATTTTCCAGCAAATACTTTTACTTTATCTCCAGGAGCAAAAACAGCACCACTAGTTCCACTTGTCAATGTTCCTTTATATACATAAGCTCCAAGAGTATTATCCCATAAAGCATATGTTAAAGTATAACTAGTAACAGCAGTTCCTTTATTTACAGCATCTATTCCAGCAACTGTAATATATGGAACAACATTACAATCTCCAGTTACAGAATAGTCTTGTAATTGATCCTCAGCAGAGTCTCCTAATTGTGTTTGACTAACACCCCAAAATACAGCACCACTAGCAGCAATAAATATTGCACCAAGTAGAATAATCATTCCTATGCCAATAGCACCAGTTTTATCATGTCTTAATTTCATATTTTTAATTTAACCTCCTTTTGAATTGTATTATTACACTATCTAAGAATGTGTTTAACATAGTAATATAGTTAATATAATTCTTTATAAATATTTTTTAAAAACATTTATAAATAACATAAACATAGTTATATCATAAAATGTTTAGTTGGAAAAAGTGGTTGATATTAAAGAAAATATTATTGCTTGATTTAAAGAATGATATTTCTATTGGAGAATTAGCTAGATTAATTAATATTGAGCAAACACATCCATATTTTAATTATATTTTAACTTTTTTAAGGAATAAAGAAGTAATAATTAACACAAACTGTATAGGAAGAACACAATTTTTAAAAATAAACAAGAAAAAACTACTAAAAATAGTTGTAGATTCTGAATATTATTTGCATGTAGAAGAAGTAATTAAATATAAAAATCCTATTTGGTATAATACTTAAAATGAAAGCATTTCCAATAGTAAAAGGGGCTGGAAGTGCTGGCTGGAGTTGGTTTTCTAAATTAAAATATCTTTTCCTGGGACTTATTTTTGGAATAATGTTAGTTAATGCAGTTATAATGTCTATAGAAGCAAAAAATATAGATGAAGGTGTAGAATATATTGGTCTTAAATGGACTTTAGTAACAGAAACAATTAATGAAGAAAGTTTGATTATAATAGAGCAAGAAGGAATTTATGATGGAAGTAATGGAATGTTAAAAGGAGTGTGGAGTATGTTAAAGAATTCTTGGAGCTTAATTGAGCAAATATTTATAATGTTTATTTGGCTAAAAGTTTTAACTTATATTTCAGTAAAAGGAATATTATTTGATGATTCTAAAACAAGTGTTGGTGCAATGATAGCTGTATTATTATTTTTCTTAGTTCAAGTAATAGTAATTCAAGCATTTACAGATGGAGATATAGCAGATCCATTTATTGCTTTTGCAAATCTAGCTAAAGCAATTCCTTTTTTAATTTCTCCAATTGGAGGGTTGGCTGATAAAATTGCAGCATGATACCAAGAGAATTTTGTATAGTTTGTGAAAAGAAAATAAATAGAAGCTCAAGAAAAGGTGGACAAAAAGAAAGAAGAGGAAAGAATTCTGTTACTTGCAGTAAAAAATGTTCAAGAATATATACAAGAATTCATAGTTATTTAAATATGAAAATAGCAACTAGAATAAAAAATGAATATAAGAAAGAAAATGATAATAACAATACCATTTAAAACTCCAAGCATAAATCATTTGCATGGGCATAATAAATTTGGTGCATTTTATTTAAGACCAGAAGCAAAGAAATTAAGAGAAGAAATAAAAGAAATTTGTCATAATTTTAATAGTGAAAAACTTAATGAAAAGAAATTAAAAGTAATTACAGAGATTTATGAAGATTGGCTCACAAAAAAAGGACTAATAAAAAGAGTTGATGTTTCTAATAGAGAAAAGTTTCTAATTGATTCTGTATTTGATGCTATTAATATAGATGATAAATTTATATTTGAGCATACAATGAAAAAAGTTCAAAGTGATCAAGAATTTGCTATTGTTAAAATTGAGGTATTTGAATGAAAAAACATGCTAATAGAATATACAAAGATACAAAGAAAGTTTGACTATGTTGCCGTCTGGATGAATAAAATAGTATGAAAATGTGTATTTTAGTATAAAAATGATGCTTTTAAAAGAATTAATTTTAGTTAATAGATTTCATTCTATTCTTAATTTTAGTCCTGCTTTGCTTTAATTGTTGCATTGATTTTCTTCTAACTTTAGGATCAATTTCAGATGGAAGATTATTAACATATCTTGTTCCAATTTTATCAAGATTCTTTAATGCTTTTTTAGTTCTTGCTATATCTATATTATCATTAAGCCTTATGAAAAACTCATCTATATTTGTCATAAGTAATTTAATAAACAATAGTTTATAAATATTATTAATATTAAGAATTATTTATTTTTCTTTGCAGCTCTAGCTTTCTTTAGAAGTTTTATTCTAAATGCTTTCAATTGTCTTTTTGTCATTTTCTTTTCTTTTGCCATTATGATTACCTCCTTATTTAATTACTGAAAGTTCTTGTTTAAATTTATTAATATCCATTGCTCTAATATCAACTTCCCACAATCTTAACACTTTAAATCCTTTTTCAATAAGTTCTTTGGTTCTTATATTATCTAATTCTGTTCCTATAGGAAAGTTATGCCAATAATTACCATCACATTCTATTACTAAATTCATAGACGGGATTAATATATCACATTGACAAGCATGTTTTATATTAATATATTGATGTGTAAAATATTCTATTTTTAATTCTTTAAGAAAATTTTGAATTTTAACTTCTATTGAAGTATCTTTATGCAATCTTTTTTGTTTTAATCTTCTTTCTCTGGCGTATTGTTTTTTCTCTGGGGTATTCCATGCTTTTTTAATTTTATTTTTTATCTCTTCTGATAATGGAGGCAATTTTTTATTTTTATTCCAGGGAATATGTCCTTTAAGAGAATTACTAATTTTTGCTTTTGTTTGTGTTGAATAAATATTTATTTTTCCTTTATTCCAAGGAATATGTCCTAATAAAGCTTTGCTTATTTTTTTATTTGTCTCTCTGGTAGGATTATATCGTCTATTTAATGCTAAGGAAGTTTTACTTATTTTATGTTTGTGTTTTTCAGATAATGGAGATAATTTTTGCCCATTATTCCAAGCTGTTCTACCTTTAAGAGCATCACTTAATTTTATTTTAGTCTTTATAGTGTGTTTAGTTCCTTTCTTCATCTTATAAGAGAAACTAGCAAAGCAACTGCTCCAGCTCCAGCGATTTCTGTAGAAAATGCTACCATATGAGGATTTGGAATTATCAATCCACCAATATATCCAGCAACTCCAAAGACAGTTATCACTACTGATGTTATTGTTAATTTAAATTTTAGTTTTGCCATTTTAATTTTTCCTTTTATTTCTTAATTTTTTTCTTGCTCTTAATTCTTTTCTAAATTCAGCCATATTTGAATATCTCTCATTAGTTTGTGAGGTGTCTCCTTCTTTCCATACAGTAATTCCTTTTGAACCTGCAGTTCCATATCCAAGATTTACTTTGTGTCTTCTTGTTATAGTATATTTAATTCCATCAATTGTTATTTTTTTTGCCATTTTAACGAACTCCTAATTCTGCCAATTTATTTTCTGCTCTAAAACTTTGATTATCTAACAATCTTTGTCGTCTCATAAATTCAGCTCTATCTGTTTGTTGCAAACCGGTTTTTCTTAATTGTTCATTTTTCATATTTATCTTTTTTAATCTAAGTTTAAGTTTCTGAATTTTTTGATTTTTAGTTGCCATTAATTATTCTCCAACAAATCATCTAATTTTGATCCTTCTATTTCGTCTAATTCCCATACTCTTGATTTTAGTTTATTTAACATTTCGTCTAATTTTAATGCTCTATCAATTAATTTGTTTATTTGTTTTGTTTTTGTCATATTATATTCTCCAGCTTGCCATTTTAATATTTTCTCATATAAGTTTTTGCAAATTTTAGAGCTTGTGTTTTAGTTAATGTTATTTTGACTCTTCGCAACCCCGGATATGTTTTTCCAGTTATAATCAATTTTTTATTTTTATAAAAAACAGTAATATTTCCTCCATCAGAATGCTTACCTATATGATTTAAATAATGATATGCAATACTATAAACTTTATAACCCCCAATAGTTGAATCTATTATTACTGTTTTTTTATCTGAACTAATATTTAATGCCATTTTATTTTGTAAAAGATATCCACTTTTCCCAACCACTTCTTTTATATGGTTTTAATTTAAATTTTTTTAATAAGTGCACAGCTAAACTCCAATCTGTTGATGATGCTGTTTTAAAATAATATACTATTTTATTATTTTCTTTTTCTATTTCTGGATTATACCCAGCCATGCCACTATCTAAATTTTTATCTAAATATTTATTTACTCTCTTAGCAAATTGTCTATCCTTTTCTGCTATTTGATTTTTCTTTGTCATTTTATTTTCTATTACTTCCTTGTCCTCTTGGTTTAGTTTTTTTACATCCACCTCTACCTCTATTTGCTCTTACTCCTCTTCCTGATCCATCATGTTTTGGTTTATTTTTACTTGCCATTTTAAATTTTCCAATTTTTAAATATATTTGTTTTTCCTAAAAGAAACATTGCTAATGCAATTCCACTTATCCATAATATTACAGTAATTTCACTATCACCAAATTTATCAAACCAAAGATTAAATGCAAAAAGATTTAATCCTAAAAAGCTTATTGCAAATATAAATGCTAAATTTTCTTTTATTATTTTTTTAAATTTCTTTGCCATTTATATCCTCACCTTATCTCTATTTAATAATCTTGACCAGAAATTGTATTTTGCCTGAACAACATTTCCTTCATCATCAAGTGTATAAGTTTCTTCAGCATTCACATTCCAGAATAAAAACCTCTTTTGTTGTTTTACTTGAAACTGAACCCCTTCTCCAATTCCTTGCCCATAATCACATTCTCCAGGACATTCAAATTGATAATTATTTTCAAACATATTTCTATATTGTTCTAATTGATGATTATCTGCTTGAGCTATAAAATGATAATTATCAACAGCAAGAACTAAACTCATACTTAAGATAAACATTCCTGCAATTAAGATTGTTAATAGTTTTTTCATTGTAAATTAATTTCATGTTTAAAATAATCAACTGCTACTATTATTAATAAAGTAACTCCAGCTATCTTCCACCATGTTTGCATAAATGAAAGTGGTAAGAAATAAAATACTCCATATAAAACACCGACTGTTAAGAACCATCCTAACCAATGTTTCCAATCTGTTAATATTTTCATTTTAAATTATATTTACCCCAATTAAAACTAAGTATGCTGTTAAAGCCAATGCCATAGTCCATTTATATTTTTTCTTAATAAAGATTAAACTACTAAACATCAATCCTGCAATTATTATTTTTAATATATTTATTTCCATGAAATTAACCAAGATGCGAATGTTAATCCGACTATGCCTCCTCTTAATAACCAAATATTACTTGATGCTGAACCAAATGACATTATAATTATGCTCATAACACCAATTAAACTTCCAACGCCTATTTGTTGAATTTGAGTCATTCCTTTTTTATTAGTCATTTTATAAAATAATCAATAAAGCATAGTTTATAAATATTATTAATATAAATAAAGGTGGGATTTCTCCCACCAGAAAAAATTCAGAAAAATTAACGGAATATTTCTATCACTACATAAACTAAAAGTGCGAGAGAAACAAAGCCTTTTGACATTTCTAAGAATCCAACTGCAACATCAAACCAGCCAAGAATTAATCCAAGAAGAGCTAAAATAACAACTAGTCCTCCAAAAGTTGAGATAGCATCAAGTTTCTTTTTTCCTCTAATCATTCCCATCATTCCTATTTCCGTTGCAACAAATAAAATAGCTCCAATAGTCAATATATCAGATTGATAATCTTGTAAAACTAATATATTAAAACTTCCTAATATATTAATACCAATTAATACAACTAATATCCACAATAGCAATTTTATTCCAGTAGGCTTCACATGAGTTTTAGGTAAAACTGTTTTCATAATTTTTCACCTCCTTTCAATTCTATTTGTGATGTGAAGATCATAAAAGATTAAAGACTTATTACTTTTTAAATATTATTAATATATTTTAGAATGACCAATTTCTAATATTTTGTGTTATTGTTATTGGCATCCAATAAAGAATTGCAAACACAATTCCAGTTGTTAGAAAAGTATAAAATAAAATCCATAATAATTTCTTTCTAGATTCTTTTACTAAAAGAAATCCCCAAAACAAGAAAGATATAATGAAACTAAAATATAAAAGAATTAGTGGAAGTTTAGTTGTTAAATCATGACATTGATTTAATATTTGATTTGTAAATTCCATAGTTATATTAATAATATGTTATTTTTAAATGTATTTATATACTTATAATAGGAAAAAAGTGTCTTAGAATGGCTTAAAATGATGCTTTTATATGCATTTGAAGTGTGTTTACAAAAAAAAAAGAGTATTACTTCCTTATAATTTTTCATGCTGTGTAAAAAGTTCGGGAATGTATCCAGTTGGAAAGCATTTGGTATTTCCATTTTGAAATGATTTGTTATCTTTCACATCTTGTAATGATTTGAAGAAATCTCCTATTATCATTCTTCCACTACATTCTATGTAACTTCCAAATCCACCTTCTGCTCTCATAAACTTACATTCAGCAATCTTTCCAGTTGGCTCTTGATGATATCTTTTTCTTTTAACATCTTGTCCACCAACTCCAGTCCCTTTTAAAATTTCAATTGTTTCTTTTTGTATTGTTTGATGAACAATTAATGGTTCATCAAAAACAACAATGTGTCCTGTTAAATTTTCTGGACATTTATTTCCATTCTTCCATCTTAAAACTTTTTGTGTTTCTTTTTGTTTCATTTTATTTATATCCTCCTTATATCTATATGTCTATGAAACTAAGTTTCATTTCAATAGTATAAATACACTAAACTTTAATTAATTTTAATTTCAAAGTAACAATAAAGTTGATACTATCGGCAACTTATAGTAAAAAATAACATAAATTATTTATAAAGAATATTAAAAGTTTAAATAGAGTGATTTTTTAAAGGTTATAGATTGATTCTAAGAAATGATTTTTATATATTATTCCATTTATTCAGTGCTTTTCTTTTTGTATCAAAAACTTCTCTACTTAATTCTGAATTTTTAGGTAATAAATTATTTCCTTTTTCTAATCTTTCTATTATAGAAAAATTTTCCATATCTTTGATAGTATTCTTTTTAAGAATAAAAATAATTCCTCTAGTTTTCTTAATTTTTAGAATTTTAGATTTCATTTTATTTAGTTAAAGCAAAATAAACCATTCCTGGTATTTGAAATAAAAATAGTCCAACATGATATACAGTTATTCTACCAATTCCAAAAAACCAAGACATTGAATCATATGCTTGAACTCCATTTAACATTGCTACTGTTGGAATTATAATTAAGAATACTCCTATAAACATCCAAATGCCTACAACCATATCAATTAATTTATGTGTAGATTTTCTTGTCCATATACTTCTTGAAACTAGAGAAAATAAAGCAATATGAAATATTAATAAAGAAAACCACATTATTCCAATTAATGGAACTTCTAAAGAAGATAATAAATGTCCAGTTGCTTCAAATACAAGAGGACTATTAGACATCATATTTACCATGTCATTAAACAAATATAAAAATATTCCATATGTTAATAATAAGAAGATTTCTAGCTTGTCTGGTCTTCCCCATTTCCAGTCATCTTTTTTGTTTTTTCCGTGTTTGTTTTTTGTCATTTTAAAATTCCCACCAACTTACAATCCAAAATTGTTTTATTTTTTCAATAGTTGGTGCATAATATTTGTCTCTTCTTTCAGCATATATTCCTTTCCATAATTTTTGTTCTCTCTTATATCTTTTATAAGCATAGTGTTTTGTTTTGAATGCTTGAATTTTTGGTTTTGCCATTTTAAAATAAGCCTCTTTTTCTTGCAGCAATCATTCTTGTTCTTTCTTCCTTTGTAAGAGTTCTATTTACATAAATTAAATGTTTTGTTCCTATTATAGAACCAGAGTTATGTCTTTTTTTACATTTAGGACAGTAGTAAGTTTCAGAGTGTTGATATGTTGTCTTTGTCATTTTATACTCCAACTGGAGGATATTTAATTGCAACATATACCCCAGTAATTAATATTATCATAAATATTGCATATAAAACTTCATCCCAATGTTTTTTCCACCATGTTTGTTTTCTTGTTTTCTTTTTCATTTTATAATTTTATTATTTTTCTTTCAGATTGTATTTGTTTAATATCTTTTTTCTTAATACCAAGAATTGAAAGTGAAACTAACAAATCTTTTATATTATGTGCATTAAAACTTCTTGCATTTCTTCTTCTATTTTTAAAAAAAATATCATATTGTTTTAATGTCATTTTTAATGTTTCTTCATATATGCTTTAGCATATTTAACTGCTTGTGTTTTTCCTTTTATTCCTTCGATAGTTGTTCTTGCTATTCTTTCTTTAAATTTATCATCTTTTAATAATATTACTTTCCATCTAAACAATGAATAATCATATAATATTCTTACTTCTAAATTATCTTTATAGAAAGAAATTATATCTCCAGAAATCATTTTATGCCATTCATTTGTTTTTATATTTATTTTTCTCATTTACTAAAGTTCTTCAGCACTCCTTTTACTGAATATCTTCCTATTAATATTGCAATGAAAACTATTCCACCAGCAATCATCCAAACAAGATTATCATTATTAACCCATAATGTTAATTTCTTCCAAGTAAGCCAAACAAATAATGCAAGAGTTACGCCTATGAAAAGGTTAATCCAATACCCAAGTTCTCTTTTGAATTTAAATTTTTTATTTACCATATTATTTTTTAATTACTTTTAATTCAGAGGGTTTAAACCATCCAATTAATCCAGTTTGTTTCTTTTTTGTAACACGAACTTCACCATTCATAAATTGATAAACATATCCTTTTTTCCCTTTTGGGGTCATTACTATACTACCTCCAAATATTGGTTTATTATTTTTGTCTTTCATTTTTTATTTTACCTCCATTTTGAATTTAAATTTTTTGTTTACCATTTTTAATTACAACATTTTGCAGGATTTAAAGGATATAAGTCTCCACAAACAGTGTCTAATGAAGGCATAAGGACACAACCAGGATTTGCATCTGAACTTGATGAACAATATCCTCCATCTGTATAACCTAAAATTAAACATTGATTATAAACAGAAGTTGTTCCACTCATACATTTACCATTTACACAATCTGAATAAGGACAATATATTTCTTTTTCAACTGCAACATCATCTATACAAACCCATTCTTCAACTGCATAACTTGATGTTCCAGCATGACAAGTATCATAATGAGTAACTCCAGAATAAGTAACAAAACCAACATTAAATATATTTGCTCCATCACTATCATAGCATAATGGTTCTATTGTTTCTTCTGATTCTACTGGATTATAATAATCTCCTTCTGGTTTCCAATCTGGATGAACTGCTATACCATCAATACATGCACACCAAGTAGCTGTATCTGATTCAATTGTATAACATTCATAACTAGTTGGACAAGTTCCATAACAGCTATTAACATCAGTTCCTTGTCCACAAGTATAACTTATACCATCACTTTCTTCTGAAGGGTGATCATATGGATCATTTGGATCTGTATCAGCTGCAGCTTCTTCTTCATCTGTATATCCATCACCATCTGAATCATCATCAGTTGGACAGAATCTAACTACCATATCAACATCATTAGTTCTACAGAGTGTTCTTTCATTTTCAATACATATTGCTGCAAATTCATAAAGTCCTGCATCTCCAGCAATTGGTGAAGCAGAAAAATATCCATTTGCATCAGTTGAAAATGTTTGTGCAAATACCCATCCTAAATTATTGTAATTATAAGCAGCAATACAATCTGCATTTTTACCATCTCTTACAGATGCTCTAAATTCTTCACCTACACATAAATTAACTTTGCTTAATGATAATGTGCAATCTCCTGGAGATAATTTATCAAATTGTTCTAATCCTAAACCAGCAGGAAGAAACATTCCTTGCATAATATTTGGAAATTTAAAAGCAACTAAAACTATTGCTCCAACTATTAATAGAGTTAAAACTGGAACCATTATCTTCCAATATAGTTTTTTTGATTTTCTTTTTTTCATTTTAAATTTTTCTCATTGCAGCTAAAGTTATAACATAAATTACTGACCCAATAAGTCCAATCCAAGTTACCCAACTTATGCTAACTGAAAGCCCGTATTTAGTAAATAAATCTGATAGATTATTAATAAATAAAACTATTGAAAATAAAAGAAAAATTGTTACACTAATTATTCTATTTCTTATTTTTTGTTTTTTTGATGTTTTCATTTTTAATCCATTCTCCTTGCAACTGCAGAAGGTGATTCTAAATTTTCTTTTTCTATAGAAGATACTTTTCTAACTTCTGCAACTGTTTCATACTTATGAGTAGAATCATTCCATAATTCAGTATGATAAAAATAAGTATCTATATATTTATTTTTAAATTTAGAACTTAATATTTGTTTTTTAGTATACATTTTTTGTCTATTTAATTCTCTTATTTTTTTATAATATTCTTTTGATGCCATTTTTTAATTTTTAACTATTTTTGTTAATACTATTCTATCTGTTCCAAGTTTTTTCCATTCTTTATAGTCATCTTTAGCAGACTTTAAAGATGTATAAGTTCCACCTAACATTTTCCCTTGTGTTAAATTTATTATTATATATGCCATTTTTTTAATCAATTATCCAAGTTTCAAAGATAATTACTATTATACCTATTGAAGCTACTACTCCTTTTAATGCTGGAATAACATGCCATACAATTCCTATCCAATCCATCAATCCAGTTGTGAATGCTAAAATACCAACAATTCCAGTAATTAAATGTGCAAGTTCATTTGATGTTAATCCATCTTTAGCCATCTTTATCCAAAATCTAACATTACCTTCAATCATTAAACCAATTCCAAATATGATTAATAAAATTGAAGAAAGATTGTCATCTAAATATGTAAAGTTAAACCAAGTGTTTCCAACAATAGCTAAAAAACCAAGAATACTAATTATTGCTAACATGTATAAGAAAGTTTTTGTTATTTTACTTCCTTTAATTGGTATTGTTTGTTTTCTTTTTTTCATTTTTGTCATTTGGTATATTTCCTCACAAGACTATGAATACCCCAACCTATTAAAAAACCAATTAACCACAGCATAATTAGTAATAAAGGAGCACAAGATATAGTATCTATTTGTTTAGAAAACAAATCTGGCAATAATGTAAACCCAATAACTAATCCTACATAACTCCCCCACATCTTAAAAGGATTATATGATTTCTTTTTCATTTTCTTTTTCTCCTAATTATAATTGCAGCCATAATAATAATTAAAAAAACAACTATTATTCCAACAATAGTTATTCCAATTATTGGACCAATTGTTGTTGGTTCTTCAGTTAGATTAGGTTCAGTTGTTCCACCAATATCATTTGATGTTTCAGTATCAATTATTATTTCTTCATCAATTAAATCTTCTAATTCATCTGAAGTATCTATAATTACTCCTGTATCAGCAACACATGCACCACTTTCACATTTATAATCACAAGTGCTTATAGTTTCTGTAGCTGAAGTTGTGCTGCAAGAATATCTATTACAAACTGGAACTGTAAAATCTTGAACTAAATTATTTCCAGAACAATAAGGATTGCCAGCTGTTTGTTTTGAACCACAATCAGATGCAGAATTACAATCATAATGACATGTAGTTGTAGTTGTTAATGTTTCTACTTTTAAGTCTGCAACTTTATAATATAAATACATAGATAATTCACCTTCACTTCCACAAGCATCTTCTCCTCCTCTTGGAGTTGTTCCAGTATAAGCAATGTATTGACCAAGAGCTCTATTTTTTGTTCCATCTCCTAACTTTCCAACAGACCAAACACTTCCTGCAGCTACTGGATTTCCACTTGATGCAACTACTTGAGATTGAACTTTAGATTGTATATCTTTTGTATAAACTTCATGACTTGCAGAATCTGCATACCAAAATCCACAAGGATCTCTATCTGTTATTGTAAAAGTAGTTACTGTTCTATATTTATAATATTTATTTGTTAATTCAGTTGGACCATCACCTGAACCAAACCATTTATAATCCATTTCTGAATCTACTTGTTTTATTCCACCAACAATTTGTTCTGAACCATAAGTTCCAGCACCACCAATTACTTCTTTAATACATCCTCTTGTGCAAGTAAAATCATCACAAATTTCTCCAGTAGCAGTATATCCAAAAGGACAAGGATCTAAATCACATTGGCTTTTATATAATACAGCTTGTTCAGTTTGAAAATAAAATAATACTCCCATAATTAAAAATAATACTGCTACTCCTAATATAGCATATAAAGTTTTTTTATTTTTTCTTCTTTTTCTTTTTGCCATTTTTTGGTGTGATTATTAAGAAAAATATAGTTGTCATAAATACTATAAAAATTATAACTCCTGCAGCAACAACTGCATATACCCAGCCAGCTGTTTTACAAATTGTTTCACTAGTTGTTATTGGATTTCCAACAAAGAATCTCCAGTATAAAGTTCCATAATCTGTAGATGAAGCAATTGATTCTTCTTCCCACCATCTATCACAAGTTAATCTATCACTACAATCTATCGGACAGTTATTTGCAGTTTCTCCAGGTTGACAAATTCCATCTCCACAATAGTTAACTTCTGTTCCAACTTTACATTTTCCAAAATTAGATAATGCAAAATCACAAACATATCCTATTCCATATTTTTCTATACATTCTGCAGTATGAGAACATTCAACTTCAAACTGTCTTGGAATACAAATATTATTTATACAATCAAATTCTTCTGCCATTCTTAAAGAAATTATTTGAGGATCACCACCATAAGGACACTCTGAAGAATATGTGCATTCTCTAATTTTATCTTCAATCCAATTGAAAGTATTTGAATCACAATTATTTTCGGCTGGACAACAAGCAACTGGTTTTATTTGTTCACCTTGAACTTTATTTGTGCTTCCATCTTTAAATTGTAAATTATCTATTTCATAAAGTTGTCTTGATTGACAAATTACTTCTTGATTATTATATTCATAAGTTTGTGTAGCAACTTTAATAAAATCTATCATATAATTTTGACATTCATCAAATAACAATTCATTCTTTCCATCTGAAAGTGTTTTATCTCTTAATTCAGAACTAAGAACACAAGATTCTTGAGTATAAACTTTTCCATCTTCTTGTCCTTTAATATAAAAAGTTTTTACTAGTTTATTCCAAATAATCATATCCAAATCATCATTTAAAAATGCTGGAGTAAATTTAATAGACCTACCAACATCAATTGTTACAATTTCTTTATCATCAGCAGAACCAAACCAAGAATCCCAACCAAATTTAATTTTACTACCACAATTATTTCCATCTTTATCACAAATAGCATAATAACCTACTATGTCTCCAAATCCAGGATCTCTATCTGGACGAATTTCATATCTGCATTCATTTGTATAATCGTCACAAATAGATAAAGAAACATCATCTGCATATCTTTCAAAATCTATATCATAATCAAAATGTTGAACACAACAATAATGTCCCCAATTTTGTTTATATACAGAATCATAAGATAAAGTTTCATTCAAAACATTTGCACTAAAAATAAATCCAATACCAACAGCCAAAACAATTAAAAGAATTGCAATTTTTGGTGCAGTAACTGTAGAAGTCATAACATTAGATAATAAAATAAAGAATCCAACAAGCATTGCAACTCCAATTAAAATAAACTTCATAGCATCAGAAACCATAAACGAAATTATAGCAACTGTTCCTGCAAGTAATACTATAATAAATAATGCTAGAGGAACTGTAAATATGAATCCTTTTTTGTTGTTTATCATGTTCATTTTAATATTTCATGCTTTATAAATATTATTAATATTTTCTTAAATATACTATTACTAAAATTATTGCTGCAGCAATAATAAGTCCTAACATTATCCAAATATTTAACCACTCAGTTTTTTCAATTACTGTTTCTCCAGATGCATCGCCAATGTCTCCAGAAGCATCTTCAATAACTATTTCTTCATCTGCAATAACTTCTATATCTTCAATTACTTCTATATCTTCAATTACTTCTATATCTTCAATTACTTCTATATCTTCAATTACTTCTATTTCTATATTTTCTTCACACAATACTAAAGTTATATAATCATTTTCAGTTTTTAAGTTTTCTAATATTGTTATAGCATTGCAAGCATTATCTGAAAATCTATAAAATGTTTTTTGTTGTGCTATTTCAAAAATAACTTTAGGATTTGAAACATCTATAATTCCAACAGATTGCAATGTATCTCTTGAAGGAATCATAATCTGTGGAAATGTGCTCCATAATTCAGCTGTAGGTATTTCACAATAATATCCTGTTCCAGTTGTTTTAACAATTCCTTGAATATCATAAGGTTGGTTATGTGAAACACAATGTGTTGAAATTATTTGGTTTCCTTCACATAATTTAGTTACTGTTCCAGTAACAGAACAAGTTAATTTATTTAAATATGAATTTAAATTCGTTTGTGAGATTGTTCCGTCCATAAAACAACCTGCTTTATATCCCCACCAGTTAAATCCCAAAGCACTTATTTTATCAGCATCTGCTCCCCAATAAGTATCATCAAAATAAGTTGCATAAGCACCATCACTTGAATCCCAAACTTGGTATGAATGTTCCATTACATCATTTGGTTGAAAATTACAAGGAATTTTTCCTCCACCTGTATGAAATTGTGTAGAATCAATTCCATTTAATTGTATAAAATAAAGATAATATGGAGATGAATGATCATACATATGACAACCTCCTGCTAAATCGCATTCCCCTGATAAATAATGATTTGTTCTAAACCCATCATATTTCCAAAAATTTGAAAGTGTTAATGTTTTTCCATCAGATGAAATTGAATAAGAACCATATGCAGTTCCATTTGTAAACATTGTATTCAAAATTCCAAAATAAAATAATAATCCAATTGCTAAAACTATTATACTACCAATTGAAATATATTTTACTTTCTTTTTCGTTTTCTTTTTCATTGTTATTATTAATTAATCTTACTAT
>Ga0222667_1000086_pt1 | contig 54788 bp, 67 predicted proteins | sample AntAcemetagen657_FD_179854 | JGI IMG/M metagenome (GOLD analysis project Ga0222667, IMG submission 179854) | Saline water microbial communities from Ace Lake, Antarctica - #657 | ecosystem: Environmental > Aquatic > Non-marine Saline and Alkaline > Saline | place: Antarctica: Ace Lake... | reverse complement strand
TTTTTCATTTACTTTAGTTTCAAATAAGATTGTTTCTTGCTTTTGTTTTGTTTCATCTAACTGACCTTTTAAGTCAATAATCTTTTGTCCTTTGTTCATTGGTCTTCCGTCATTAAATGGAATACAAATCTCTCCATTAGATACAGCAATTGAAACTCCACCTGCTAATAGGTTGTTTTCTAATAATTCGTTCATTCCTTTGTCGTCTTCTAGCTTAAATGTTTTGTATTGAAGCATTTGTTTTTTTAGATTACTTTTTAATACTTTTATTATACTACACTTTCTTAATAAAACAAAGAGGGTAGCAAGTTAATGCTCCCCCTTTTAAATTAAATAGAAAGAATACCACAGTTTATACGGAGAAATGTCCATATCGTTTTCCTAGCCTCCTCGTCAAGTTCCCAAAGTACATACTCGTCACCGTTGAATTGGTAAAGTTGTAAAGTTTGGCTTACCAAAATGTAGTTTGAGATACAATGTCTATTCAGAGTAATGATTGCGAAAGTAACATCGCTTGGTACTGGGTTTTTAAGAACAAATACAATCTCATGTTCGTCCTCAAAAACAAATACTTCTTCCCAAGTTCCGAAGTTAGGCACTTCCTCGCCATGTGCATAACTGAGTATTACTACACAGAGAACACAGGCGAAGAGAGTGATAACAAACCAAATACAAGCACTTTTAATCATTTTTAACCACATTTTCGCTCCTTTCTTTGTGTCTTGCACAGAACCTCCCCATAAGAGATACTATTTCAAAGTTAAAAAAGATTTCAAAACCGTGGCAGTAATAGATAATGACATCACCACCGACAATAGGCTCTAGCCTTTTGCATGATTTGCAGTCCATAGCTCCTCTTTTATTGCAGTTTGATACTACCTGCTGATTGAAGTTTACAGAGTATGTTTATCCCTTTCCACTGCCCTTTAGCGATTGATTTGGCTGTGGAGATTAACTCTTGGATTACTTTGAGTGAAGCGAAAGTCTGACCGTCAAACTTTCCCATTCTTCGCTTAATTTCAACATCTAAGAGGTCAATCATTTGAAAAGTGAGCCTCCATTCTTCTTCCGCTGAAAGTATATCATCTATTAAGACTATGTTTCCCATAATATCTCCTTATAAGTCTAAAAAGATTAAGTCCCAAGTAAAGAATTAACCAGAAAATCTTACTTTCAATCCATAAAGCCAATTTTCTTCTTACTGACCCTTTCATACACCATTCCTCCATCGGTGAAGTAGTATTTGAGGTTATAAGTTCCTTTGTCCAAGTTAATCATATTTGCCAACTCAACGAATTGGGCTATTTGTTTCTCAATTTGCTCAATGGATTTCTGACACAGTTTGATTTGTTTTCTAAGGTTATCAAAGAAAATATCAATATCCACCTCCAATTTAACTTCCTCTACCTGTTTTTTCTTGGTCATTTTATCCCCTCCCTATCGGATATAGACCATTGTGTTGTTTGGTTATCTTTAGTTTAGTCCCATTCTTCATATTATGAGTTCTAACAAGAAGCTGGGCTACCTCTAAAAAGGTTTTAGTTTGGAATAGAAGATGAAAAGCGGCATGGCGGTTCTCGTCTAAAAGGATTAAGTTTTGTAAGGTTCTTTTGCCTTTCCTAGACTTAGCTAGAATGTGATGTCGGTTTTTTCTACCCTTCCTTTTAAGGAATGTCCTGTTTGGCTTTCCCATGTCTTCCTCCTTTCTATCTAATTTTAAAAGAACATCTTTAAAAGCTCGGTAGGTTGGACTCAGAAGCGACAAAACTAAGAAATCCAACCAACTAAACTTTCAAAAAACTGGAGTTTTCTGACTTCTCGGTCATATATCTATATGTTTATTTATTATTAATTAAATTATATTCACCTGTTTTAATATCTACTTTCCATTCTCCACAACTACATCTATAAGGTAAAACCCTACTTCCATTACCTAGCAATCTTTCTTTGCAAATAGTGCAAAAAGGTTTTAATTCTTTAACTGGTTTATATATAGGGTTCATAGTTATTTATTTTTTAATTTTTTCTTCTTTACCAATAATAAATTAAATAATATTTCCTTATCTTGTCCTGTCATTAAAAAGTTTTTTCTATGTTTTTCAAAGTATTCCAAAGCAGTACCTACTCCATAGACCTTAGAAGCACTCTTCATATCACAAGCCATTTCTTTTATGTATTTTATTGGAATATCAACTGCCCTTATTTCTCCATCATAGAAATCAGTCCAATACTCCCAGTGATGTTTATTTTTTCCTTTATGGTTTAACCAAGCAATAGAATATCCCTTTTCAGCTTTTTCTTTTCCTATTGGAGTACTATCACCTTGAAAGTACTTAGCAGAAGTAAAAAACTCTATTGGACTATATTTTGATAAATCGTGGACTAACCCTTGCCAGTACAAACCAATTTTAAAACACTCAATACAAACATAGTATTTATGCTTTGTTATTGTCCAAAAATGTTTAAAATATTTCTCCATAGTTATTTATTCTTTAATTTTTAATTTCTCCCTTCTAATTCTCTGCCACACGATCGCCTTCTTTGAATTTTTTTTATTGTAAAATTTCTGTCTACATTTTGGGCTACAGAATGTCCGGAACCTCGAGTTCGGAAGATCTCCACCACAAACTTTACAGTCTGTTCTTATTTCTATCATATTATTTAATTATTTTTTTTTGAAATAGTAATATCTTTGCTTTTTACCTCATAAAAATTAGAATTATCAAAAATTATATAACCACCTTTTACAACTTTAGTTATATAAAAATTATAGTCTAATGGAAGTGTCAAACCACCATCAACATTTTTCATAAATTTAAGACAGTTTACTTTACACCATTTCCCTAAATTTTCTTTTTTCATAATTGTTTTTCATTATAAACTTCAAAGAAGTTTTTTGACTCTCTTTTTGTTTTAAATAGTTTTTGTTTTTTAGGCATAATTTTATTCAATTAAAATGCTATTAAATACTCCGGCGATCCACCGTCAATCATTCTATCTCTGATCGCTTTGCGGGTTTCGTTGGTTAATCTGTTTGCTAATAATGTTTGGTTATCAACATCAAACATAGCTACTATATACATTATGTTATCTTTTATATTCTCTAAATCTTTAATCCTTCCAACTTTACCGTCAACATAACCGTAAGTATTATCCATAGTATTCCAAACTTCTATAGCTTTTGCTTTTACTTCTTCAAACTGCTCTCCTGTTGGAGCAGTATAATATAATTCTGTTGTCATAATTTTATCTATTACTTAATTCTTCTAATCTAATATTGATCTCAATCAACTTTGAAATCAAACCCCGTTGTTTAAAACTCAAAGTCTTAAACCCTTCCCAAATTTCGTTCTCTTCTTTTTGTAACTTTTCTATTTCTTTTTCTTCATTCATAATTTTATTTTAACTCTTTAATAAACTCCATAAGAACATACCCGAATGCAAAACCTGTCACTACTGCAAGAATGTTTATAACTATCATAATATTTTTATTGATTAAAACTAATAATAACTCCTTCAATTTTTGCCCCTGTGTTCAACTCTAAATCTTCATAGAAAGTATCGTAATCTTTTCCGGTCACATTATCTACATCGTCTCCGAGGTAATTATATTGCAACTTATCTAATTGATTTTTAAACTCTTCAACTGTTCCTTTGTAATTTGAAACTCTTTGGATCTCTCCTTCATCGTCTTTAAAGTAAAATGTTTCCATAGTAATTTATTATTTAATTATTAACCTTTGTTGCATAGTGGTTACACTTACTCCAACCTTCCTTCCGGCTATCTTCTAATAGTTCTGAAACTTCTTTGAAAGTTGTGATCTCTCCCAAAACATTTGATAACATCAAGTCCACGATCAATTCTCCGGCTTCATCATCGTCAAGTGCATACTCGCTATCGTTATCAATTTCCATTTTAACCATGTTGTAAAACTCCATGTACCCATTATCAAGTACTCTTTTTTGATCTTGATATATTTCTTTTAAATTCATATTATTTTTCATTATCTTCATTATTTATAATCTCCTCCCATTGTTTAATGTTATGTATTCCGTTTGTTATAATTTGTATTGTTTCAGCTTCAATTTCATTCAATTTATTCCTTGTTGCTAGCAGTCTATCCTTTTGATGTTTATTCGCACAAAATACTCTGTATTCTCTGCCGTCTTTAAATGTTATTCTATATAGTGTTGTTTCCATAATTATATTTTTTTCTTTAATGTTTTAATAATAAATAATTCTATCTCTAGTTTTACAATATCGTTTATATCGTCCATTGTAGAGCTTCCAACTTCCATGCTGATAGAATTATAAAGTCCGGATAATCTTTTGCTTATTTTCTCTTGATTTTTACTCATAATATTTAATAATTATTGTTAACAACGGTATCCGTTGGATAAATTGTAATAAAGTCTTTAGTTCGAACCCATTTTTCTCCTACAAATTCTCCGTCCTGTGTAACAGCAACTTGCATAACTGTTTTAATTTCATTACCTTCACTATCATTTGATAAAAATACTTCTTTATCTTGACTAAATTTCTTTAGTTCTTTAATTAGTTCTTTAATTTTCATGATCTTATTTTTTATTACTCTCTTTTTTAATAATAACTGTTGGCTTCCTATCTCTAAACCACTCTAGTGCTTGATCCTGTGCTTCTTCGATCCCGTTGGCTGATACTCTATAACTCGCACTGTCTTTAATTTCTACTATATATATATTTTCCATATTATTTTAATTAAACTTAATACTAATAAACTCCCGCACTATTACTTCTTCACTATGGTTGCAATAATTCTCGCACCATGTTTTTGCTTCCTGCATATTCTTTTTGAGAATTATTGTAATTTCTTTACCATTTATAACTATATATTTTTTCATATTATCTATAATTATTTAATAACCACGAACCGGCAATCTTTGATTTTGTTTATAATTGTTTACATTCTCCTGCATGTACTCGTCCCCGCCACCATTGTTTACATCATAAAAATAAACCTTCACCGCTTCTTTGAACTCTTCGAACTTCTTTAGATCTCCTTTCGATAACAAATTCTCGTCAAAATTCTGGCCGGCTGTTATTGATCCGGCAATTCCACCACCTAAATAATTCTGATAAGCTCCGGCTTCCGGTACTTCTCCGGCTTCTTCTATTGCTTCCAATGATCGATCGCAAAACAATTCTGTTAGATCAACTTTAATTGATCCGCCACGATATGAGATATTACAATTTTGAGTATTATTTTCTATATACTCATTCAAATTCGCTTGTTTTCTTTTTGTTAACATGATATTTATTTAACTAATTTATAAAATTGATAATACATAGTCATTTTTTTATTTAATTGACTATATAGTACCCGCAAAACTTTTACGGGGACTAATAACCAGTTATAATGTTTCAATTGCTCCCTTCAATCTCCTTGTTTTTTCCTTCTCCGGCAATTCAGACCAATTACACGGCATTCGAACCGCTCCGCCGGTTGCTGTTTCTAGCATTCTTGCTTTGCTTTCGTTTCTTTTCTTTTCGTCCGGTTGCATTACATCGGCAAGTGCTGAAAACATTTTTAAACTTTTTAACACGGGATCCTGTGCTTCTCCGTTATTCTCGATCATTTTTGATCCTTGCTTCTTTTCTTTTTCTGTTAACTCATTGCTTCCGATCATTTTTTGTAAAACTGATTGAAATTCGTACCTTTCCCAAGTCCTGTTTAGATAGCAAATTTTTACTTGATCCACTTGTTCGCCGTTTCTTAATAACACGGCTTCATGTTTGAAAGCACTTCTTGTTTTTTTCCACTCGCATTTTATTGATAGATCTTTATTTATTTTAAATTCTCTCATGATATTTTGCCGGATAACCCGCCGGCTCGGGGATCTTAAAACTATTTTTTTATAAACACTTGGTAATTTGTCGAAAAGCAATTGTTCGTTGGTAGAAAAATTACCGCCATATCGTCGAATAGATCGTATTTTTCTTGCAATTTATCAAGTTTTTGTTCTACATTGTCGCTTGAATTCTCTCCGGCATCGCTCCAATTTCCAGTTACCCAGCCATTATCTTTTTCTTCCCATTCGTCTTTGTTTATTGCTTCCGCTGTATAATATCCCCGCCAGCCGTCAGTTCTAACATATTTTATTTTAAAATCTTCGTTCGTTTCGCCATGATTATTTATCAAAAATTCGCCTGTTTCTTCGTTGTCTTCTTCTTCTCGGTTGTCTTCCATTATTAGGACTGTATATTTTTTATCTTCCATATTATTTTGCCGGATAACCCGCCGGCTCGGGGATCTTAAAACTATTTATAATCTTATAAAAATGCACAATTACTTTCGATAATTTCCATTAGTACACTTTCTTGCTCCAACTTGTCCCGCAATTCCTTCCCGATCCTTTCAAGTTCAACCGGGTTTTGATCGGTTATAACTTCAATCTTCAATGTTTGCTCCTTTGCTCCTTTCCAATACCCCACCACTTCTGAAGCTGTGAAGCCGTCAAAATGATTAGAAACTAGCTTTTCGATCTTTTCGATCTCTAGTTCTTTTGTTTTGTTATTGTGGCCTATGTAATAGTAAACTTTTTGCATGATATTTTACCGGATATACCGCCGGCTCGGTGATCTTAATTTAATAAATTTATAATAAACTTTATAATTTCCGCTGTGATCCTCCCAATATAAAAGCCGTCTTGCGGTACTTGTCCGGATCCTATCCATGCGATCAATCCGAAAAGATCTAAACAAATAATAAAAGTTATGATCAAAGCTATAACTATAGCGATCATTTGCAAAATTGCTTTGGCTTGCTCTCTTCCGGTACATCGTCCATAACGATTGAACGGATCCGGCTCTAAATTTCTATCAAACATATATTTTATATTTAACTAATTGATAATGTAAAAGATTGACGATCTTTTAACTTGATATAAGTATATCAAAGGTGGCGACACAATGCAAGGATATAAAAACAAAAAGCTGGGGATAACTTTCACCGTTATTTGCGGGCTTTAATTATATAAATAATGTTGACGGCTTTTTATAGCTTGCAAGTAATAGGATCGGCGAGGTGCTGGACTATCCGGCGGATCTTTTCGTGCTTGCTTTTCGGTGCGGATCTTTTCATGCTTAGGTGCTACAGGGGGAAAGGGTAATGCTGGGCTATAGTGCGGGCGGGGTTTAATATAGTATAGACCACCAGTCACCAGCTAAACCTTTTAGAATATACCCGCCGGACTGTATAAGATAAACCTAAAAAGCCGGCTCGCTTTCCGGTGCATGCTCTAGCATGCAACTCTTTAAAAGTCTTTTATAAATAGAAAAACATTTTAATAATCATCATCATCAAGATAACTTGAAAGGGGATAACCCCTTCCGACCTCCCCCGGGTATGAAAAGGAGAATAAGAAGTATCTAACCTAAACAGTAAGTAAACAGGACAGTAAGTAAATAGAAAAGTTTGAGTAAGTGAACAGAGATCACAAAAAACAAAGAAAAATATAAGAATAGGGGACCCTAAAAAATTTTTTTCAGTTTTTTCGGCTTTTAACTTGACAAATGAAGTGGAAACATTGTACAGAAAGTGACATAAGAATTTAGAAGATATGGCTTAAATAAAGGATAGAACTCAGAAAAGTGACATCAAGTGACATAAGAAATAATTCTTATGTCGTGGATTATAGGGCTATAAATAAGGGTTAAATGAGAAAAGTGACATAAGAACATAAGAATTGCAATAAAGTTTAATTCAAATTTTAAAGTCACACGAAAGTGTTTTTATATAAAACTTTTCCCGTATTTGATGTTCTTATGTCACTTTCTGGGATATATGGCTCAACTAAAGGATATAATCAACGACATAAGAATTTTCTTATGTCACTTCTTATGTCGTTGATGTCACTTTCTTTATCGCATGTAGCACCTAAGGTTTTATTTTTATTTTTTTTATTACTTTTTTTATTCTGGGTAGCACCTAAGGTTTTATTTTTATTTTTTTTATTACTTTTTTTATTCTGGGTAGCACCTAAACCTTGCTTTTTTAGTTGTTATTGCTATTATTAAGGTATGGTATTCGTAAAAAAGAAACAATCTACGATGAAACAGTTAGCTTATGCTAGAAAACTTTTCGGAGGAGAAGGAACATGTAAAAAACAAATCGCTCTCGATGTAGGATATTCTTCTGCGGTTGCTAATAGTGTTTCTTCTCATATTGAAAATAAACCCGGCTTCAATAATGCAATGGCTGCTTTAGCTATCGATTCTAATAACCTAGCTTTGTCTGCGATGCACGAATTTAAAGCGAGAGGTTTTAAGGATTTTTCTAATAAGGAATTAACAAGTGCACTGAATGCGATTGGAAATGCTTGGAGTAAGTTCAATAAGGTTCCTGAAGAGATGAAAACTAAAAATGAAACGAATAAATTACGAACGGTTATTCTGCAACAGATTGAAAATCAGACAGTAACAAATCCCGGGGAAGTTCCTGCTAAAATTATTGATGTTGAACCAGATGTAATTGATGTTAATGAAGATCCCGGATTCTAACTCTACCCCTCATCGTAAGCGTATAAGATGAGGTATTTTTCATACCCTCGACCTTCTGGTTGGGGGTAGAGTAGGAATAAATAATATTATGAAAAACTTAGAAAAATAATATGAAACTAAAAACTTTTTATCAAAAATTCGAGAATACAACAAACAAAGATAGATTTCTGGTTTTTAATGAAACTCCACTACCGTCTTCTTTATTTGTAATATTCCAGCAGCTAACTGTGGTGAGAGCTCAGAAAAAATATTTCGAAGATCAGGAATCCCATCTATTATCAGTTGCAGAAAAGCAGTTTAATAAATTAGAAAACAATGGCTAATTTATATAAAGATCATAATGAAAAAATAGTAGAGATGCTAACCATAAATCCCGACTTGATTAAAAATCAGACATGGAGGTTGGCGAATTTGTATTGGATAATAACTAAGGATGGAGACAAGCAGGTATTCAAAATGAATACAGCTCAGAAACATTTTTATGATAATTATTTAGCGATACCAAAACCTTATCACAGGCATGTTATATTGAAGAGTAGGCAATTAGGTTTTACTACATTCATTGATTTATTTATTCTGGATTCTATTCTATTCCAAACTAACAAGGAAGGAATTGTTATAGCTCATAAAGTTGAAGATGCCACAACTATTTTTGATAAGAAAATTGAGTTCGCTATTCGTAACATGGCGGAGGATGTTAAAGGTGCATTTTTTAAGATCAATCAGAAGTCAGCGAGAAAAATTCAGGTGGTTATAGATTATGGACCGGAACAGGGTTCCACTTCATCTATATCCGTGTCAGTTTCTGGAAGGTCCGGGACTTATCACTTAGTTCATATCTCAGAGTTTGCAAAGATGTGTGCTACATATCCTAAACGAGCTGAGGAAGTTGAAAGAGGAACATTCCCTACTGTACCTTTTGACGGGTTTATATTTATTGAATCAACAGCGGAAGGAATGGCTGGGAGGTTCTACGAAATGTTCCAAGAGAACTGGTTGAACCGAGATGATGTTACACCTCAATTATCGCAGGTGCAGTTCTTACCGCATTTTTACAATTGGCAGTACGATGAAATGGAAATGAAAAAGATCTATGAGCCGGTTCCTACTGACAAGATGGAAGTATGTGAAATCGATTGGGGGTCTTATCAGATTGAACATGATCTGACTGATATTGAAATAACATACTATTATATGAAGTGGTTGCAGTTCGGAGGAAAAAATAGTCCGGATGCAATTAAATCTCTGATGCAGGAATACCCTACAACTCAGGAAGAAGCATTTCTTTCTACAGGTCAGACATATTTTTCAACAGCGAAGGTTGCGAAATTATTGGCTACCGCTAAAAAGGGAGAAAACGGAGAATTGGGGTACAGAGATAAAGAGGTAGTGTTTAATCAGGTATCAGGTGGATATTTGGAGATCTTCAAGATGCCGGAAGTTGGAACTAAATATATTATAGGAGGAGATACAGCGGAAGGTTTAGCTCACGGGGATGCTCAAGTTCTATATGTAATAAATCACAAGACTGAGGAGTGTGATGCAATTTATCATTCTCATGTAGCTCCTGATGAGCTGGCGACTGAAGCTTATAAATTAGGGAAGTTCTATAACTGGGCTTTGGTTGGAATTGAGGTGAATAAGGATGGACTGTGGGTAAATGATGCTCTGGAAAAAATGGGGTATATTAACCTATACTATAGAAAGAGTTTCGATGATATAACTCAAAAAATAACAAAGTTCTTCGGATGGAAGACTACTTCTGCTACACGACCATTCGCTCTAGCCGCTTTGAAGGCAGTATTCTTTAGAAAAGAGGAAGGATTCCCGGCTCAGATACTGAATGAAATGCTCACTTTTATACGAAATTCGAAGGGAAAACCGGAAGCTATGGATAAAAAACATGATGACTGTTTTGTAAAAGACACTATGATTCTTACTGATAAGGGGAATATCCCTATACAAGATATTAAAGTTGGTGACATGGTTATGACTAGAAATGGTTATAGACCAGTAGAATTTACTAGAAGTAGATATAAACAAGTGGTAAATAATATAGGTCTTAAAGGAACTCCAAATCATTCTATAGTTTCAGCTAAAGATAACTCTAAAAAAGGAGATATTGTGTTGCGTAGTGTAGCAGATAGTGATACACTATATGTATGGAACAACAAAAAACAAACGATAGAGAAATTGTCCTATACAGAGGCAAAAAATATTATAGACACCCAAATTCAAAAAGAAGACAACTTAGGGTGTATTATTGGAGGCATTGTAAGGGGGACAGGTCCCCTGTGGCATTACATAGGCAGATTTGGATTGATAATTTTGGAGAAATATCGAAAGGGTTTGTCATACATCATAAAGATGGCGACCCTCTTAATAACAAAATTGAAAACTTTGAAGCAAAGTCTGCAAGTGACCACGCAAAACATCACATGCGAAAACCAGAAAGAAGAAAGCTTGCAAGTATCACAGCAAAAAAACAAGGGACACGATTGTATGAATCCGGAGCAAAATGGAGGAAAACCAAAGAAGGAATCGAGTTCAACAGACAAAATATCTATGGTTCACTTCACTTTAAAGAACCTAAAGAATTCACTTGCAGAATTTGTAAAAAAGGTTTTGAATCTCAAGTCCGAAATTCGGTATTCTGTTCTGCCAAATGTAGTAATTGGTATTCAAACCATAAAGGGGGCAATTTTAAATATGGTAAAAGTATCATTTGTCCTATTTGTGACATTATTTTTACAGCTGATGTTAATCATCGCAAATATTGTTCTAATAAGTGTAGAAATAAATATAACAATAATAGAGCAGCTAAAAAGAAGAAGGGTTTATAATTTGCAGGTAGCAGATAAGCATGAATACTTTGCGAACAACATACTTGTTTTCAATTGTATCATGGCAGCCAGTATTGGGTATGCAATTCTAGGAGAACAGGAACAATATGTAGCAGGTTCTGGCTCGGAAGGTGATTTTTCTGTCATGAAAGCGATGTTCGGTGAGGAAAGTGGACAGATGAATCACTAATTCACACAAAAACTTGCATTTTATTTCGAGATAGCCCATAATTAAGACTATAAACTTAATTTTTAAAAGAAAAATGTCTAAAACTACACTAAAAGGCGACAAAGAAACAATAGACTTCATCGAAGAGAAGAAACGAGAGATGAAAAAGTCCCAGTATAGGCAAAAATTCGATGCACTAGCTGCGGAAATTAACCAGAATCTTATGGCTACAGCAGTTAGCTATGGGAATAAACTATATGAGAAAAGCGGGTGGGGATCTATGGTATTCTATAACAAGATGGCGAGCGGAGCTTACGATATAAATGTATACCCTCAGAAAGTAACTGATAGAGACAAAAATAATTCCGGAGTACCTGTTTCACAGGAACCAATAGCTTTCTCAAAAATAATGATCGCAACTTCTGTACTAGCAGGGAAACTTCCTGATGGAAAAGTAATAGCTGACGATAAAGTTTATGGAAAAGCTATGTACGAACTATGGAAGAGAAACTGGTCTATGACTGGAGGAAATGGTTCTAATACATTAATGTTGACTTACCAAAATCTATTTACCTACGGGTGGGCGGCTTGGAGAGTTTATCCACGAAGAGTTCAAGTTAAAAGAAATGGAGTTGATAAGATATTGTTCGATGATATATATAGAGAACCTTTAGAATGTACTCGAACTTGGATGGGAGTTGGATTCAATAATGGAGATGTATGGTCGCAGACTGAAGTCTATTACGAAAAAGATATGCCGAAGGAAGAATTTTTCGAGATGTATCCGGAAGCTAAATCACGAACTAACAAAAAGAAACTCGAATACTGTTCTGTTTCAGATGAAGCTAAAGATGAAAATAGTGAGAAAGTTCAAACCAGTGTAACGATTGGTTACTATGAGAATGTACTAATGAATAGGTATGTTGTTACATGTGGAAAAATGAAAATCTACGATGGAGAACTTCCAAACGATGGATCTCATGGATCAGTTGTAATTGCAAGATGTTTCATGAAGAACATGAACGACCCTCATGGAGTTGGACTTTACGAAATGATGCGAGGTAATACAGCTATTTATACATATGTAAATTCACTGAATGCACAACAAGTAGAAGCTGAGATCTTCCCATTGCTATTCGGAGCTCAAGTACAGAATGGTTCCAATACATATAAAAGAGGACCTAATATTGTTAATCCAAAAAATCCCGGTTCAGATATAGATGTAGTGAAAACTTCTGGGAATGTTCAGCAAGGTATTATGTTTGCTGATAAACAAAAACAAGATATTGAAGAGAACACAGGAATAAACAATATTGTAGCCGGTACTCAATCAGAAACTACACTGGGATCTACAGTGATTCTGAAAGAAGCAGCATACAATAGACTAACCGCTCCTAAGAATTCAATGGTTACAGGATTGGAAGCAGATGCTCATATTGCAAACACTTGGATGACTCAGATTTATCCAGTTGATAAAATCTTTATGATTGATTCTGATGATCAGTTAGCAGAGTTTGCGAAGCAAAACCCTGATTACTTTGTTGAATCAGAATACGTTCTTAATGATGAAGGTATTCCAACCGGAGGAATGGTAGCTGCCGCTTCCAAGAATCTACGATTGAACTTTGACTTTACTCAGGATGGGAATGTTATGGAGAATGTAGATACACGACAGATTTCTTCTAAAGGATTATTCGATGAGATGAAAAACACAGGTCACATGAGTGACTATATAGAGTTTGTTATAGACCCAGATTCAATGCTTCTTCCATCTCTTGAAATTCAGAAGCAAACTTATATGGCTCTATTCCCAGTAATCACAAATCAAATTACACTTATTTTTTCAATGAGAAACCAAGATCCTGAAGCCTCAGCTGCTCAGTTGATGGCATTGGAGAAATTACTTGATATTCAGAACGGAGATATTTATGACTATATTTCAAAAGCTGATTACGATGCAATCATGGCTAAAAAACCTTCAGATATGCAGAAGCAAATGCAACAAGAACAGATGCAACAGGATGCTCAAGCTACAGCGATGCAAGATAGAGCTGGAGGAGGTTCTGGTTCCGGAAGTTCTCCAATGGGACAGCAAATGGCAGGAGATGGTACAAATCCAATGCAACCACAAAATGCGAACGAAGTTCCAAGACCACAATCACCTATGGGAAGTGCAGTAGATGCTTCAGTAGGTAGAGCTGCTAATGGCGGTGGTTTTTTCCCCGGATAAAATAATATGGGATTAAGAGATATATATAATTCAATAGGGAGTGGAATAAAGAAAGTCTCAGGATCTCTTTCAGATGCTTTTAGTAATAAAACTGTATACAACAAACCGCAAATGTACGGACCTAAACCAGTAGAACCAAAACAAAATTATAAAAAAGATAGTAGAGAATCAATTGTAAATGAAGTAGATTACGAAGCTCTTAGACCACTAATTTATGGAGAGGTTTCTAACAGAGATTTCGGTGATAAGAAAATGGAAGCTGATGTTATTTTTAACACTGCACTAAACCGACAAAAAGAATATGCCGGGAGAGGTCAGATTAAAACTATAGGTGAAATTCTAGCAATGCCAAATCAATATCAAGCTTACGGTGGTGATCAATATAATCAATATGCGAATCCTTTAGATCAAGGTTCAGAATTAAAAAAGAAAGAGGTAGATGACATTGTAGACGATATTAAAAGAAGAGTTAGAAACGGAGAGTTCGAAGATAATACAGAAGGTGCTTATTATTATATTCATAATAGTGATGGGTCAATCACTTATGATAATTTAAGAGAATTATTTGCAAAATAAATATATGGATGAAAATGAACAAAATTTAAAACAAAAAAAGATATTACTTGCACAAAGCGAACATGCTCCTGTTATTATAGAGTTGATGAAAGATTGTATGGCCCAAACTCCAATTGTAGCAAAAACAGAATGGGAGACTATTGTAAATGCAGTTACCTTAGAAGTTCAAGGGACTATGCTTAGATCTATGGTTGATCTTCTTGAAGAGATTAGAAAAGGTGGTGCACATGATCCAAAATAATATGATACCTAGAGAAATAAAAAAGAAAAATTATACAGTTCAGATAGGTTACTCACCTAAGGCTATTAAGGATAAGCTAATGAAGTTTATCACCAAGAATGGTGATGAGTTCGAGATTAGTTCAGAAGAGATGTCTTCTATGCTTATTGGTGGAGTAAATTCAAATACATTAGAAGCTACATTTGTAGAGTCTGATAGAATTAGTGTTGTCGAGGTCGGTAGGCAACTAGAATGTGTTCTTGATAAAGATATGAAAAAAGGTGATAAGATTAATCTTAATTACAAACATCCATATCCTCTTGAATTTGCATTAATAGAAGAAGCTTATAAAATTGCGAAAATAGATAAAGATATACCAAGAATAGTTTTGACGAAAGAATATATAAAAGAAGTCAGAGCTAAAATTAAACCTGACATGACAAATTATATAAGTAAGTTTTATAAATCATTTAAAAATTTAAAATTAAAATAAAATTATGAACCCAGATGAAAATACAACAGTAGAAGGAGAAGAAGTTGTTGAAAATGAAGAAGGAACAAATGATACAGTAGTTGAAGAAGTTCCAGTTGAAAGAGTTCCTTCATTTCTATAATAGAAATTTATTAAAATAAAACCTTAATCGGTAGGATAACCGTAATAATATGACAGAAAAAAAAGTAGTAAAAGATAAAGTAGTTAAAAAAGTAGTTAAACCTTTAGTTGATGTTAAACCTATAGTTGATCCAGTGGTTCCAGTTGAGCCAGTTGCTCCAATAGAACCAGTTGCTCCAATAGAACCAGTTACACCGCCAGTTGCAAAAGTTGAAGAAAAAACAGTAGTTTTATTTAACACCTTAGGAAAAATAGTTAAAAAAGAAGATTATTTTTTTGAAGGAGTTGTACTTCCAAGTTTTGAAAATACTTGTGGAAAAGCTGTGGATAGAGAGGATTTATTGGAAGTATTTAATAAAGTATTCAAACCAGAAGACAATATTTTGTTCTATAGACAATTAGATAAGGAAGTTTATATCATAATTGTTCCAATTAAGTATTCAACATCAATCGGTGAGAACAATAACTCAATTAAAGGTGATTTCCAGAAACATGCTATCTCATTCTTAAATGAGGGATCAGTTAACTTGGATTCATTAAGAGGTAAGCTAGAAAAAATACAGACATTTGTGAAATACACAGATAGATAACTAATTTAGTGTGAGATAATTTGCTTTTATTTTTTATTCAATATACAATTTAATTAACCATCGGTCCCTTTCACGATACGAAAGGATAATAATATGGAAGAAATAAATAAAGAAGAGGTTGTAGAAGAACCTATAGCACCAGTAGTTGAAGATGAATCAGAACTCGATAAAGCTCTTGAGGATTCAATAAACTCGGTGAAAGCTGGAAATGAACTTGTTCCTGAAAAAAAGGAAGAAGTCAAGGTTGAAGAGAAGACGGAGGTAACTCCTGAAACTCCTGTACCGGAGGATCCCAGCAACCCTCCAATCGTTGAACCTGAAAAGGTAGAAGGCGAGTACGATTATCGTATACCAAATAAGGGTAAGTTCGAATCAGACGAATCTTACGAGAAACGGATTGAACTTATGGATTTGGTGAAAAAACGTAAACTTGCTAAGACAGATGAACAGAAAGACGAGATAACTAAGGACATCCAGACTACCAAAGGGCAATTAAAAAACCTAAACGGTACGGATAAAATTATAAACCCACTCAATGAAAAGAGTGATGTGGTTCCAGAAAAGATAGAAGAAGATCCAGCTTTAGCAGCTGATAAAGAACGACTTAAAGAACTAGGTGGTGCGACTAAGGAGGATATTCAAGAGATTATCCAAAAAGAACGACTAGCTAGTGATGTAAAAGCAACCCTTAATTCCTTTGTTGATAGACATTCTGAACTTAAAGATGTAGACACAAGAGAAGTATTTTTTGATTTCGTTGATTCTAACTACAATTGGCAAAACAAGAGTGGAAAAGAATTAATGACAGTCTTAGAACTAGCTCAGGAAAGCATGTTTAAACCTTCGGAAACTATTACCGAAAGAGTACTAAAAGGAGCTGATGTTCAGAATAAAGTTAATGCTATGCAGTTTCCGGGTGGGACAGTAGCAAAAACTGAATATTCACCAGAAATGCAGAAATCTATTGATGAGATGAAAGCAACTGGTCTCTCAGAAGAAAAAGCCATCGAACTTCTCTCTGACGATTAAGGAACTACTTAATCCAAATATTTTTTATGACAGTAATAAAACAAGCTACTATAAAGAATACACGAGAACTTAGAGAAACTGACAAAGCAACAGGAACAGTTACAGTGTTAGGAGAGATCCTAGCTCAAACAGCTGGTCTTGCTGTAGCAGCCGACAGCGGAACCGTTGCGGCTGATTTGTTAGGTGTATGTAACGAAAGTATCGTTGCAGCTGATGCAGATTTACGTGTTACTTATATAGTCCCAACTGACGAAGATACTTATATCTTCCCAGTAACCAATAACTCCGATTCTACCCATAACGGGCAAGCAATGGTGTTAACAGATTCAACAGAGGTTAACAACACTGGTACTACTTCAGCTACTGGTATTGTTCAACAGGTCGAACCTTATGGAGATGCTTCAGATAAACTAATTATCGGAAGATTCTTAACACTTTAATAATTATTAATTTAATATAAATATATCATCATGATTGGAACAATTAATGATTATGCGACTATTGTAAACAATGTTTTAAAACATGTTTCTCCTAAGGTTTCACCTACAGTTAAATCTGAGTATTTAGATTTCATGCACAAAGTTGACAACAGTGAAAGAATTTACACAGATGTAGGAGTTACAGGTTTAGGAATGGCTCAAATAATCCCAGACGGAGGAATAGGAGCTTCAGATGCACCAATTCAAGGGTACTCCAAAAACTATACCCAAATGCACTTTACTAAGAAAGTTCGATTAACATTCCAAACAAATTTCTTTCTTTTCGAATCAGCAGCAGCTAAAATTAAAAGCTCTGTTAAATCAAAAGTTCTTGAAGGAAAAAATGCGATTGAACATGCTAAGAACTATCTTGCACAAGCTCTTTTGTCACAAGGTTTTACAACTTCATTCGCTTGGACACCTATAAACGGTGTAGGATCAACACAAACTATTTCAACAGTTGGTGCTGATGCAGTTGAATACTGGACACAAGCTCACCCTCGTGAAGATGGTGGAACAGCTTGGTCAAATGTTATTGTGGATGGTGCTACAAGCTCACCTCAATTTACTTACTCATCTTTATTGGCTGCACGAAGATTGCACTCATTAAAGAAAGATGGACGAGGAAATCCAATGATTTCCGACTTGGATACTTTAATTTGTAGAAGAGGTTCAACAACCGCTCAATTTGCTAAAACTATTAAGAGCACAATTGATAAAGGTATTGCTCCACAACAAACTAATGTATTTAATAACTCTCCGGCTACTGATACTTTCAAAGTTGTAGAGTTGTCTCCATACCAAAACTTGGCTATGGATGGTCTTATGTGGGGAATGTGTGATTCAAAGATGATGAATCAAGATTTCGGATTCCTTTACATCGAAGCTCTTCCTACAAGAGCAGAACCAGCAGTAATTGACTTGCTAGGAAACCAAGATTTAGTTTTGAACTTTAACTCACTTGCAGTTATGGGTGCGAGCGACTTGAGGGGATGGATGTGGAGCGATGGCGACGGTGCCACCGTATAAGCTAGTCTTTCCATTCTATTCCCGATTTTCGGGAATAGGGTTGGGTAGGGTAACTACTCTTTTATCAATTTAATAATAAAAAATATATGACTTTACAAGATGCTCATACAAGAAAAATTTCAATTCCTGTATCAGTTCCAGTTGGAACAAAAGCTATTATTACAGCAGTTGATGGTGCATGGCTTTATATCCATGAACTTATTGGTGATCTAGCAGTTGCTGGTGATGTTACTGTTTTAGCAGGTGTAAGAGAGTTAGGAAAGTTTTCACTTGATGCAGGACAAGGACTTACTCTTCAAGATGAACCCGGAGAAGATAATCGACCAAGATTTGAATGTCGACCGGGAGAAGATTTCAAACTAACTGTTACTGGTGGTACTTTCACAGGGGCAGTTCATTATTCACTTCGTTATTAATCAATAAAAAATATGAACGATCAAGAAATAACACCAGAACAAAAAGACCAGTTAAATACTTGGGCTGGACAAAGAGATGCTATTCTTCTTGAAATTTCTAATCTTGAACTGGAACAGGAAAAAATAAAAACAGAAAATATAAATTTAACTTCTTCATCTACTGATATACACGACAGGATGAAAGTTATTCAAGGTAGGATTGACGAGTTAGAAAAACAAGAAGCAAAGTTACCCTTGCTAATCTCAAAAGAAGTCGCTAATTTAGAATCTAAAAAAACTCTTTTAGAGTCTGAAGTAACCAATTTAGGTAAAATAATTACTATTCTTGTTGACCAAAAAGCATCTTTAGAAGAAGATGTTTCTTTTGCATTATCTGCTTTTGATACAGTTAAAGATGAAGCTTTACTTTTACATAACATTGTAGGTCATGTCACAGAAGTTAGTGGAGAAAATATAAAGAAAATAGATGACTTAGTAATTGGACTTTCGAAGAGTCTTGAAGAAATTATAGAGGTTAATAAAAAGAATGTTTATGAGACGAATATAGTAATCAATAAAGTTCCAGCTATGATCATGGAAGCTCAAAAACATGGTTTAATTAAAAATAAAATTTAATGATATGACATTAGTATTAGGTACAAATTGTGGTTTTGTAACAGTGGCTCCAACAAGCAGTCCAGAAACAAGTGGAATAGAATCTGATGATATGGCTAGAGCGATGAAAATTGTTGCTCCAGAAAACATAGATAAAGTTGTTGAAATTGGGTGGTATGGTTTTTTTGAAACTTTAAGTTCTGGAGATTCAGATGTAGGAATATACAGTCATGACTCTGATAATAACAAACCTGATGACCTTTTAAGTTCATCAACTTTTGTTAGAACAACTAACGCTGGTTGGCAAGTTAAAACAGGACTGGATATTTCATTAGTTGCTGGAGAAACTTATTGGTTAGCTTTTCAAATAGATGATTATACTAGTGGTACCGGTACAATACAAGTTCCATTTGATGATAGTGGAGCAACTAAAAGTGTAGTAAAATCTAGTCAAACTTCATTAACAGACCCATGGGGAACATCAAGTAGTGAGGATGAAACTCTTACTTATGGAGTTTATGCTTTATACACTACAAAAACACCTTTTAGCCCTTTACCAACTTTTTATCAATAATTAAAATTAAAATACCATGACATATTTATCAAATAAATTAGGAGATCCAATGAACTTAGGTTGGTTCGCTACACCTGAAGCTTTGGCAACTGCTTATCCTGTAGGTGCAGATGGATATTTTGCGATGGTAGGATCTACTGATTCTATTTGGACTTGGGATTCTGATACAAGTGCTTGGGTAGATACAAAAACTACAGGTCCAATTGGACCAACCGGTCCAACAGGTCCTACAGGTTATACTGGTCCAGAAGGAATTGCTACTAATACAGGAGCAACTGGTTACACTGGTCCAATCGGTCCAACTGGATACACTGGTTACACAGGCCCAATCGGAGCGACTGGATACACAGGTTATACAGGAGATGATGGTCCAACAGGAGACACAGGACCTGATGGCCCAATCGGAGCGACTGGATACACAGGTTATACAGGAGATGATGGTCCAACAGGAGATACAGGAGCTGATGGTCCAACAGGCTACACTGGTTACACAGGATATACAGGAGATTCAGGAGCTGATTCAACAGTGGTTGGTCCAACTGGGTATACTGGTCCAATTGGTCCAACAGGAGCAACAGGATATACAGGATATACAGGAGAAACTGGGTGGATTGGTAATGACGGTCCAATCGGACCAACTGGCTATACAGGGTATACAGGTCCTGGTAACTTTACAGGGTATACAGGTCCAACTGGTCCGACAGGATATACAGGTCCTGAAGGAGTTGCAGCTGAAACTGGAGCTACAGGTTACACTGGTCCAATCGGACCAACTGGAGCTACTGGTTACACAGGATATACAGGATATTCAGGAGCTGATTCAACAGTGACTGGTCCAACAGGTCCTGACGGTCCAACTGGTTATACAGGATATACAGGTCCCGGTAACTTTACAGGGTACACTGGTCCTGACGGTCCAACAGGATATACAGGATATACAGGTCCCGGTAATTTCACTGGTTACACTGGTCCAACTGGTTATACAGGATATACAGGAGCCGGAAACTTTACAGGTTACACTGGTTACACAGGTCCTGACGGAGGAGATGGTGCCGCGGGGGCAACAGGTCCAACGGGTTATACAGGATATACTGGTGCTGGAAACTTTACAGGATATACTGGGTTCACAGGATATACAGGATATACAGGAGCTACTCCTTCATTTGCATCTGCAGCTGAAATTAATACAGGAACTGAAGCAGCAAAAGCAATTGCTCCAGATCAATATACAGCTTCAGAAGCAAATATTAGATGGTTGGTATTTAATTTAGTTGAAGCAGGAACAGATTGTGAAGTGGCTTCAAATATAGGAGGTGACTGGTTATCGCCAATTGCTGGTACGATTCTTCAGAGTGATTCAGCACCATTTTATATTTATGCAACTAATTCAACGGCAGGAACTACAGGAACTATGGTAGTGGATGTTAGTTTAGGAGGAACTTCAATAATGACCACAAATAAATTAGATATTGATTCTACAGAAAAGACTTCAACCACAGGAGCTACTCAACCAGATTTAACAGATACAACTTTAGCAGTTGGTGATATTCTTACAATTGATGTTGATACGATCCATACAACAGCTGCTAAAGGATTAACAGTTTATATAGCTGTTAGAGAATAATTATTATGGGAAAAAATATAAAAAAAGCAGAATACGATGAAACACCTTTTGGTATCATTTCTAATTCAGAAATTTTAACAAAAATGGATTTAGATGTTTTAGAACCACTTAAAGGAGAATTAAAAGAAACATTTATTAAATCCCAAGTGTTTAGGACTAGAACAGAAATGGAAGTATCTGTCTTGAATGATTTAAAATTCCCAACTCCAGCATTGAAATATTGGCAGTCAGTTAGGGAGCAAAATGTTATGTTTGAAGCATTGGTTATGTTGTCTTATGATTATAGAAAAAATATAGTTGAAATTAAAATAAAGGAAAGAGATATAAATAAAGAAAAAGATGAACTAAAAAAAGAATTAATTAGAATTGAAATTGATAAAAAAATATTTATATCTAAAACACAAGAAAAAACAGCAAAAGACAGGATTAGAGAATTAAAAGCATGGTCAGAAATTAAAGAAAGGGAAGCAGAAAACATGTCTAAAGAAGATTTGAATGAAGTAAATAATAGTCAATTAATTGGGTATACAAAAAGGTGGATAAATCAAAGTATTCAGATGGGAGAAAATGGAAGTCCAGCAGAAAGACAAAATTTATTAGGACAGTTAAGATCAGGTATTTTAACTTGTATTGAAAATGATTTAATTAATAAAGTATTAGAAAATTATTCTGAAGAAGTTGTTGATAAAATTAAAAAGGAATATAAAATATGATTAAATACATTAAAGCAGAATGGAGTGGGAAGGGATTTATAACTCATCAAGAAAAAGAGAATGGGTTATCTTTTAATTGTTTTGATGGTATTAATATTTTAGAGGGTGATGAAAATGATATTAAAGATTGGAGAAAGAAAAACAAAGGTGTTGAAATTACAGAAAAAAATTTTAAAGCAGAAAAAATAATTTTTAAAGATAAAGAAAAAGAAAAACATTTAGAGTTAAAGAAAATTTATGGTTAAACAAATAATAAATTATATAAATAAAAATCAAAAATTATTAATATTACCTATTTTTTTTATTGCAAATAAATTAGGTATTGATTTACCATTTTTATTTTTACTCGGGACATGGGCTTCTGGTGGTAATATGAATAACAGTAGAGAAGTATTAGGTGGAGCAGGAACTCAAACTGCGGGTCTGTATTTTGGAGGAAAAATACCGGGAGGAGAAAGCCAACAGACTACAACAGAAGAATATAATGGGGCAAGTTGGGCATCTGGTGGAAGTTTATCTACTGCTAGGTCATATACAACAGGAGCAGGAACCCAAACAGCTGGTCTGGCTATTACAGGTTCATATTCTACTACATCAGAAGAATATGGAGGGACATCTTGGGCTAGTGGGGGAACTTTAACAACAGGAGTTATAGGAGGAGCGAGCGGCGGAACACAAACTTCTGCTTTCGCAGTTTGTGGTTATAATAGTGGAGCAAAAAACCGAACAGAAGAATACAATGGAACATCTTGGTCTTCTGGTGGAAATTCATCAGAGGGTCGTTGGAACTTAGCAGCTTGTGGGGCAAGTTCTTCTGCAGGTCTAAATTTCGGAGGTTCTCCGGATGGGAATACCAAAAGAACTCTTACTGAAGAATACAATGGAACAGCTTGGTCAACAGGTGGAAGTATGGCAACAGCATCAATTTACTTAGCAGGGGCAGGAACTCAGACAGCAGGATTAAGAATTGGAGGTTCTGGTGGCACGACTAATACAGATTCATCTGAATATAATGGGACAGCTTGGTCTGGTTCTGATAGTTTAATTCAAAATACTGGAGGTTCTTCTGGTAACATAGGAACTACTACAGCTGGGTTAAACTGTGGTGGATTTAGCACTGCAGCAAATTTAACACAAGAATATTTAGCTGCACTAACATTTGTACCTAAAATAATGGGATTTTAAAAAATATGATACAAAAAACATTAACAGGGAAAATAAAAGATAATTTAGCAGTAATTCTTGTTATGACAAGTATCATTACGGGTTGTACTTGGGTGCAAGCTAGATTAGCCGCTGTTGAAGCTAAGTCTTCTGAAAATGAGGAATCTTTAGAACAGTTGGAATCAATAAAAACAAATGTCTATTTATTATGTATTAGTAACAAATTAGAATGTATTAAATAGAATATTATTAATTATTAATTAAGTCCGCAAAAAAAATGTCTAAACCACTCTTTTCAATTGCAGTTATAGCTAAAAACGAAGCGGATACACTTCCTAGACTTGTTAATTCTGTAAAAGAATTTATGGATAGAGGAGGTGATTTTTATGTTCTCGATACAGGTTCAACAGACGATACAGTTGAAATTGCTAAAAACTTAGGTTGTAAAGTTGAAGCAGTTGGTGACAAATTTAGAATTAACATTGATGAAGATCTAGCCAATAAAATAAACGAGAAGTTTATTATAGAAGGTGAAACTCCAGTTGTAAAAGGAGGTGAATCTCTTTTCGACTTTGCTTCAGCTAGGAATTATATATCTACATTTCCAGATAACGATATGATAGCTACCCCTGACTGTGACGAGATATTTACAAAGTTTGATATTGATAAGTTAGATGAAGTCGTAGCTACAGGTGTTGAACAATTAGAATATGAGTTTGTATTTTCTCATGACGAGAATAATAATCCGGTAATTAAGTTCAAACACTGTAAATTTTATAATAGAAAGAAATTAAAATGGACTGGAGTGATCCATGAAGTTTTACAAGGTAATGCTAGCAGAGTATATCTTGGAGAAGATGTTATTAAGTTGGAACATTACCAGAATGAAAAAACAAATAGGACCGGTTATCTAAAAGGTCTATCTCTTGATTGCTACAATAATCCAACTAATGATAGGAATTCACATTACTTTGCTCGTGAATTATTCTATTTAGGAAGGCACAAGTCAGCTATTAAAGAATTTAAAAATCATATTTCAATGGGGAGATGGGGGACAGAAGCTTCTCAGTCAATGTTGTTTATAGGTGACTGCTACAAAGCCATTGGAGATTTTGATGAGATGTTAAAATGGTATGCAAAGTCAGTTGAGAAGGAAGCTCGTAGAGAACCTCTAATGAGATTAGCTGAGTATTATTTTGGAAAAGGAATGTATCCGCAAGTAGTTCTATATGCAGAAGCGGCTTTGACAATTACACAATTACCATTCTATTCAAATCACCAACCTTACTATGAGAATATTCCTCATGAATTACTTTATATCGCATACTGGTGGTTGGGGAATAAAGAAAAAAGTAAAGAACACTGGAAAAAAGCTATAACTATGAAACCAACACATCCACGATATTTGAAAGATGCTCAATTTTATAATGATTCAGTAGAATTACCTAGAATTTCATTTGTTATTCCTACACTTGGAAGAGAAGAAGGATTGAAAAGATGTTTAGATTCAATTGAAGCTCTTGATTATCCAAAGGATAAGGTTGAAGTAATTGTAAAACAAGATAGTTTTTCTGGTAGAATTGGAGTACCACATCTTGTAAAAAGAGGTGTTGCAGAAGCCACAGGAGAATGGATTGTCTTTGCTTCTAACGATACAATATTTACTCCACCTTCAATTAAAGAAGCTCTTTTAGTTGGTACAGAAGGGTATGTAGCTTTCAACACAGGAGAAGTATCTCCGGATGAAGGGAATATCAACGAACACTTTATGATCAGAAAAGATATTATTGAAAAGACCGGAGATGTCTTCGATACTGATTTCTGGCATGTAGGTGTTGATAATTTATTACATGCAAAGATGAAAAAACTTGGAATATTTAAACGAGCTGAGAAAGCTGTTGTATTACATAACCATTTTACTAAAGGAGCTGAGATGGATGAAGTTTACAAAGTCGGTTGGGATCAAGTAAAAGTCGATGAAGATCGAGCATTATTAGAAAAGAAATTAGCTGAACTATAATATGAAACCACCAATCAAGAATTATATTCCAAAATTATATCCAGAAGGGTCTGTGACTCAATGGTTTGGAGAAAATCCAGAACTATATGCTTTCTTAGAATTAGACGGACATAATGGAATTGATATAATTGCTCCTTATGGAACACCAATAATTGCACCATGTGATATGTGTATAAAAGAAGTTAAGGATGACCCCGGTGGTTACGGTAGACATATAAGAGGAATAGGAAATGGTTATGAAATAACATTTGGACATTTATCTAAGATTGAAGTTAAATTAGATCAAAATGTTTTAGAAGGTGAAGAAATAGGTAAGATGGGTAACTCAGGATTTGTAGTCTCAGGTGCTACACCTTTCTGGAAATATAATCCATATAAAGGAACTCATCTTCATTTTGGGTTGCGTAAATTTAAACAAAGAATAGGTGATGAACAGTTCAATATGCAATATTCAACAGGGTTACAAGGGACCATAGAAAATTATAACAATGGATATAAAGGAGCTATTAACCCTTCACTTACAATTGAAGAAGATAATTCTGAAAAGATAGAAAAGATGCTCACAATAGTTAGTTTGTTAAGACACACAATATTATTATTAAAGAAGATTATTAAATTAAAAAAATAATTATGAAAAGATTAAAAAAAGTTTTAGTTAGTAATAGGATGAAATCGTTATACTGGAGGACAGGAATGATGTGTTTAGCTATCGTTGTAGCTGGTTTACTTGAGAATTTAGACATTTTTGCACAAGTCTTTAGTCCAGCTGTAGTTATGATGTTAGGTTTGGTCTTAGGTGAGGTTTCAAAGGCTTTAAACAATATGTTAAGTAAGACTGAATTGATTTAATTATTTTTAGAGGATAGAATTTAGGTATACAATTAGTAATTTAACAAAAAAAACAAGATGTACCCACAAATAAGTATAAAACATAATATAGGGAATACTATTGAGATTCCGAATCAGCTAGATGTTAAAACATCTACCTATATAAGTAGTAATACTGATCAAGGAGATCTTGCTATTCCAGCTGATAATGCTTCAGACTTCACTGCTGGGCAAATCTTGTTACAACTTTCTTCCATAGGAGCTGAAAACTCAGAGATTGTAACCTCATCTTCACATACGAATGTGAATTTCGTTACTTTAGCGACTGTAATGGCTCACAGCCGAGGAGATATTGTAAGTGAAATTAAGTACGACCAGATAGTTGTTTCCAAATCAGCTACAGTAGATGGTGTTTATGTAGCACTTGCAACTTCAACATTCTTTACTACACAGCAAAACACGATCGTTTACGATACAACTGGGTTAAAAACTGACTACTACAAAGTTCAATGGAAAAATTCACTTACTGGACTTCTATCTGATTTTTCAGATGCAATGAGTGTTTCTTCCTATCCAACCAACTCTGTAGAAACAGTTATAACTCCAGTCTTGAAGGCTATGGGAGTTTCAGAAGATGACAATAAAATTACAACTGAATTCTGTCTATCAGCTATTGATGATGCTAGGAAGTTCACAGCAGCTAAACTATATGGAATCAGACATGCTTGGCAACAAGAGTTCGAGTATCCAATTAAAATGTTAGCTGGTACAAATTATGTAGATCTTCCAGACAACATTGATTTTACTGAAACTGACCGTTCTGTATTAGCAGCTAGGTTTTTAATTAACAGCATAGTCGCTCCCTACAATTTACGGTATATAGACAAGAAGGACTGGAACCAAATCACAGATTCTGTTTCTGGTGGTTCAACTTCAGGAGCACACCTTACAACTGCTACAGAAATTACATTAGACAATGTTGGAGATTTTCCAGATTCAACTTCAGGAGTTGCATATATTGCAACTACAGCATACACACAGGATATTGATACAATCGCTTACACAGGTATAGATTTAACAACGAATCAACTTACAGGAGTAACAGGTATATCTTATGATATACCAACAGGAACGCAGGTCTGGTCGAGACCAACAATTTCGCAGCCAACCAGTTACACAATATACGAAGATAAATTGTTTTTCGATAGAATTATTCCAGACTCAATGCAAGGGAATAACCTTTACATTGATTACTACAAGAAAATTGATAAGGTCATTGACCTGTATCAAGAACTTCCAGAACACTATAGAGAAATCTATAAATGGTATCTTCGTTATGCTATTAAATATCGTAAAGATATTACTCTGGAAAGTAACGATCCTGACTTAAAGAAATTCGAAAGCTTAGTTCAAGCATTATTCGATAATCTTTATACGGGGCAGACTACTTCTATAATTACAAGTTAAATTAAAAATTTATTATGAGTTATTCAAATCCGCTGATTCCTTTAGTTGATATTCAACAACAGGAACAGCCAACGAATACAAGTTCATACCAGTTGATTACCTTCGGGACAATTACTGGTGGTACTCCCTATGCTGGAGCAACCTATGCAAATATCTTCGCATTAGAATGTTTATTGCAAGACCTTGATGGATCAGCTGTTTACCAAATGACAGGAACAGTAGCTGTACCTGCTTGGTCAGCAATCGGTTCTGGTGCAGCCGGAGCAACTGGCTACACAGGATATACAGGATATACAGGACCGGGAGTTACAGGTGCAACCGGGTATACTGGTTACACTGGTTCAGGAGATACTGGTTATACAGGTCCAACAGGGTTCACTGGTCCAAATGGTGCTACTTCAGCAACAGGTGCAACTGGCTATACTGGTTACACAGGAGCTGATTCAGATGTAACAGGTCCAACAGGTTACACTGGTTTTGGAGCTACAGGTTACACTGGTCCAGTTGGTCCAATTGGAGCAACAGGAGCTACAGGTTACACTGGTCCAATCGGTCCTACAGGTCCAACAGGATTTACTGGTCCAGATGGAGCCGCTTCAGCTACTGGAGCTACAGGTTACACCGGTCCAGATGGTCCTACAGGATATACAGGTTACACTGGTCCTGATTCAACAGTAACTGGTCCTACTGGTTACACTGGATATACAGGATTTACTGGATATACAGGTACTACAGGTATTACAACAGTCGTAAATGCAATCACTACATCAGTTGGTGGTTCGTCAGTTGAAAACTTTTCAGCTGGAGACTTTGCTTCAGTTGCTTCTACTGATACAGTTTTCGTTCAATTGGTAGATAACGGTTCAAACAATGTTTCCGTTCTTTCAGCTGTTACAAATACTGGTTCAGTTGATATAACATTCTCTGCGGATCCTTCAAGTGATACGATCTTCAATGTGTTAGTCCTAACACCGTAGTTTTTCTACCCTCTACTTATTTTTGCGGATGAGTAGAGGGATAGAGAAGTTAATTAAAAAAAATATGTTAACAAAAATACCAGAAATAAAAATACCATATCCAACAGAAGGAATTATTCGTTCAGCTCAGTTGAGTGACAATGTTTGTCCTGAGAATTCTGTTCAATTATCCATCAATGCTCATTTTGATACGATCGGAGCTGTAACAACCAGATTAGGAATCGCAACTTATGCGACTACTTTAGCTGGGAGTATTGGATCTTTCGGAACTCTAAATTCTCAAGCCAGCGATACTAAGTATCTTTTTGCACGAGTAGGAACTACAGTTCAAGCTCTAAATTCAACAACAGAAGCTTGGGCGGAAGTTGAAACAGGATTAACTGGTTCAGGGAAAGCTAGATTCAGCCAGTTTTTGAATAGAACTTGGATGGTAAACGGGAATGCTGGAGATACTCCAGTTACATCTGATGGGACAGCTTTTGATACAACCGATGTTCCTGCAACATTTCCTAAGGCTGATTTTATTGAAGCTGGATTCGGTGGACGAGTTTGGTTGGGAGATGCCGCTAAAGATATTCTTTACTATACTGATATTGTTCAATCAACTGATGGTACGAGTTATGACCCACTTACTTTTACTTTAGATGTAAACTTCATTACGAAGTTTTCTCCACAAGACGGTGAATCGATGACCGGTCTTTTCAGAGTTCCAAAAGCTCTACTACTTTTCAAACAGAATCATATCTATAGAGTTTACAGTACTTCGAATGTTGACCCTTACCCAGCCTACAATGTTGGAACATTCTCACAGGAATCAATAGTACAGACTAAAGACGGAATATATTTCCATCACTCTTCCGGGTTCTACAAATTCAACTATGATTCACAACCTACTGAAATCTCTAGGAGAGTAATTGATTTTGTAAAAGCAATTCCGAGAGCTTCCTATGATGATGTGATTGGTGTTTACGATGGATACGATGCAGTGAAATGGTCTGTTGGTGAAGTTACAGTTGAAGGAGTTACCTATAAGAATTGCCAAATGAGATACACACTTTCTACACAAGTTTGGACGATCTATGATTTCGATGATACGAGTATTACAGCTTTAATTTATTACGATAATGGGACTACAATAGAACAAGTTGCCGGAACTTCTACAGGACTTGTTGGTAAGTTAGATTCAGGTTATACAGACTTCGGAGAAGCTATCTACTATGAAATTATTGATAGGTGGAGAGCTTTCACTGAAATGGATGCTTTCTCGAAAGACATAAGTGGTCTTGCTGTTTTATCTAGTAAAGCCACAGGATCTTTAATTCAATATCAAACAGATTCAATGATTGATAATAAGTGGGAAGATATTGGAAATGTAGAAGGAAAATATGTAACATTATTCCCAAATGTTGGAACAGAAGATTTTAACGAAGTTCGGTTGAGAACAACTGGATATTCAAAAGGTAATCCAATGAGGTTCGAAGGTGTAGAATTACTTTCAATCACAAATAAAGGATTAGATAAAAATTAACATGAATTTATCAGAATTATTCTTAAACAGATATTTATATAAAGATAATAATCAGTCCGCTGGAACAAAGGACTCTGTTTTTAATTCTATTGATAATTCTGATACCGAACCAGCTTCAATCCCTGCTGGTGGTAGTGCTCAGGATATAAATACAGGAAATGTTTTTATTGATGGGGCTATATTAGAACCGGGGACAATTCCTACTACGACTCTTGATGTTTCAAACTGGGGATGGGGACAGTCTTGTGTTTTTTCTTCTGATGATAACAACACTGTTTCTTGGGCTGGTGGTACTTTCACTTCAGCAAGTGGAGAAGATTATACTATTGGAGTAGGTGATACAGGTAATATGGGGGTTGCACCTGAAATAACATATATCTATTTAGATCTAAATGTTTCAGAAACTGCTTACCAAACTACCACTACTTCAGCAGATTCTGTTGGAATAGGGAAAGTACTAATTGCTGTTGCTAAAATTGGGTTAACTGGGGCTGATGATGCAACATATAATCTTTCAGAAGCTACTCAGATAATTGGAGATAACATTCTTGCGAATACGATCGATGCTTCGAAAATTACAGCAGGTCAATTAGTTGTTGGAACTAATATAGGAATAGGGACAGCTTTTGCTACAGCTGATGCAGGAGATCTTGCAACACTTGATTTAGTTGAAACAGCCCAGTTAGGAACGACTGTAATTGTTGGAGGTTATATAAAAACAAGTTTGTTAACTGCTGATAATATAATAGCAGGGACACTAACTGGTATAACAATAACAGGAAATACAATTAGGACATCAGCTTCTGGGTTAAGAGTTGAAATGACTTCAACCGATACTAATAAAATAAGTTTTTATAATAGTGCTGCACTATACGGAGAACTTGAAGTATCTTATACTTCACCAAAAGGATTTATTTCACTTTTAACACAGGATGGAAATGGGCTTACATTAGATACTGATATTGCCGTATCTGGTTATAATGCAAGTGCTTTAAAATCAAATGGAGGGACTTTTGATACTTATGGAAATGCAACCAATAGAATGATAATGATGGATGGGTCTGCTGGATCAGGGACATCAATGTTTGGTATTCAATATACAAGTGGTACCTTTAGATTAATTACTGATTTAAGATTGCAATCAGATTGGTTACCTTATGCAACAGCTACACAAGATTTAGGAAGTGTTTCTTATAAATGGCAAGACCTTCATTTGAATAACGATTTTGTGTATAGAACAAAACACCAACCTGTAATGTATACTAATTATGTAAGTGGCACTACATTATCTAAGGGGAATAGTGGTTTTAGTGTCACTAATTCATCAACAGGTGTATATGTTGTTACTCATAGTTTTGGATTAACTAATTATACAGTTCAAGTAACCCCTTATGCGGCTTCTGGAGGAGGTGCTCCAAGTGCTAAAATAAGTAGTATTGCAACAAATTCATTTACAGTAATAACATACGATGATACTGGAACTGCGGCTGCTTTTGATTTCCAATTTATGCTATTACTTAATACTTAATTTGCTTTAACAAAATTTTAACAATATAATTAATAATAACAATATGTACCCAACAATAAATCTACAACCGGGGCAAAGAGGACCAGAAGTTGAGAAACTTCAGAATTTTCTGATGTCACAAGGTCTTTTGACTCAAGAACAAATAAATACAGGACCGGGTATATATGGTCCTCAAACAAAACAAGCGGTAACATCTTGGCAAGAAATTAATGGTGTAGACAATACTTCTGGTCCCGGATACTGGGGACCGCAATCTATAGGGGTTGCTTCTGGTGGTATTACTGGACCAGTTGATGGAGTTACTGGAGATCCGGTTGATGAAGAACAACCTTATTCTGATGAGGAATATTCACTTGCTCTGAACAACAATCCGATCGTTGCAGAGTCAGTTGCTAAAGGAAATACTGTAGAAGATTTAGCTTATGCGGCTGAATCAGGTGACTTTAGTGGTTTAGTTAATCAATTCGGACAACCTTTTAGTTTAGAAGAGCAACAAAAGGCATTAGCTGATGCAGAAGCCGACAATTCTTTATACTTTAAAGCTTTAGAATCGAAAGAGACAGCAGATGCTGAAAGTACAATGGCTCAACAAAAAGCTGACTACCAAAATTACTTATTAAATTCTGGACAAAATTTCGAAGCAGATAAAGCACAATCTGATGAATCAGCAGCCAGTCGAGGTGTATTATTTTCAGGTGGTAGAGTTCAAAAAGAAAAGAATATGGTAAGAGCTTATGATCAAGATCAAGCTTCTAAGTTAGATACAGCTTCCAGAAATATAGGTAATACAGCTAGAGATTTTCAATATAAATATGGTAACGATGCAACTAATAATCTTTCAAGTAATTATAGTTTAGGAGGAAATACTTTTAATGCGAATAAAGCTACAGGAGGTGTAAGCTCTAATGGTTTATCTAGTATTTATAATCCAAGTCAATACAACTATCAAGGCACACAAAATGTTGCTAAGAAGACAGCTGCGAATACGAGAGCGGCAGGCAAGCTTTGGAATAAAGGAAACAAACTATTATCAACCTCTTATAATAATCAATATTAATATGTTTAACCCAATGGAATCTTTAAGTAAATACTACTCTAACTCAAAACCTTTTGATGTTGGTTCTTATTTGCAACAGTTAAATACTTTACCAAACGGTGGTGGAACTTACAGTGTAGGTGGTGCGGCCGGAGGTCAATCAAATACAACGAGTGGATTATGGCAAGGTCCTGTTCAACCACCTGTTGTCGAACAACCTCCAGTGGTTCAAACACCAGCTCCTATCTTTAATCAACAAGCTCCCACTCAAACAACAACAACAGCTCCAGCACCTCCAGTAAGATCTAAATACATGAATCCAGCAACAGGAAAATACTATACTCCTCAGGAGTATGCGAATAGTGTTGCGATGAAAATTCCAGCAGGTAAAGCCACTGGAGACATAGGACAATATGCAGGAGATGCGAAAATGGATCCTAATCAATCAGCTCAAGATTTAACTACAAGAATGACTAATATGAATAATACTAGAAATGATATTGCAACTGGAACTACAGATCCTTATCAAGTTGGAAATAAATCAGGAATTGCTTACAGTCCTCAAGAATTAAAAGCTATTGAAAATGCTTATGCAGGTATTTACGATCCTGCCTTGAATGATGTCTTCGCTAGATTAGAAGAAAAGAAAGCTACAGATAAAGAAGCTTTGACTAGAAAAAATATGCTCGAAGAGAAAGCTATAGAGCATGGATACCGTATGGAAGAAAAAGAAGCCGAAGGTGGTGGTTTATCTGGTCCTTCCAGTTATCAGGAATGGACTCTTGCTGGAGGTGAAGCAGGAACTGGTCAAACTTATGCAGCATATCTAAAAGGTGATCCTGTCGGTGAAAGTTACAAGTCTCAGATAGCTGGTTCAGGTCTACAGATAGTTGATAATTTACTAGAGATAGGAGAAGCTAATCCAGGCATCTTTGGTTGGACGGCATCCACACCAATGCCAGATTGGTTAAGAACAGAAGCTTACAGAAACTATAATGCACAACTTGATTCATTAAGAGGTAATATAATTCCAGCGGCACTTACAGCAATGAGAGAAGCATCTTCTACTGGAGGTGCTCTAGGTCAGGTATCAGATAGAGAAGGTCAATGGTTAGGAGCTTCTCTTGGAGCTTTGGATATGAGCCAATCTCCAGAACAAGCTATCGCTAGTTTGAGAGAAATTGAAGCACATCTTAAAACTTGGGAGGATGCAGTTGCTAAATATGGTGGTGGTAATAACCCAGATACAATGGAATTGAAAACAGAAGACGGAAAAATTGAAACTTTCGCTTTGCAACCAGACGGGGGTTACAAAAAAGTAATAAAATAAAAAATTATGTCATACACTTATGAACAATTAAAACAAATGGGAGCAACTCCGGGAACACCATCTGGGTCTGTTTCTGGTACATCTCCACAAGCAGGTTCTGCGGTACCTAAAAATAATTATACCTATGAAGAATTAGTTGGTTTAGGAGCAACAGCACCTAAAAAAGAACCGTGGAAACAGCCAAAATCTGTAGGAGGTTTCGCTGGTAATGTTGTAGGTAGTACAGCTGAAGTAGTTGGAGGTCTAGCAAAAGCAGTTTTGAATCCTATCGATACAACAAAAAGTTTATTTAATTTAACTAAAGGACTAGGAGCAAAAGTAGGAGAAAAAATACTAGAAAAAACTGAGACTGGTCAGAAATTCCTTATAGCAGCGAATGAAAGTAGAGCTTCTCGTGGACTTGAATTACTTCCAACAAATGAACAAGGTAGAGTTACACTTCAAGGTAGCTCTGTTTTAGACGACCCAAATCTTAAAATGGTAAATGCTGTAGGAGATTTTTATGTAGAAAGATATGGAGACTGGGATAAAATAAAAGAAACAATGTATGAAGATCCTGTTGGTTTTGCTTTGGATCTTTCTACAGTATTAAGTGGTGGAGGAGCAATAGCTGGGAAATTAGATAAATTAAACAAAGTTTCAAAAGCAAGTGAAGCTGTAAATGTAACAGGTAAAGCAGGAGATTTAGGTAAAGTTACAGCATTAGGAAAAACATCAGATCTATTAAGGAAAGGGGGAGAAGTTACTAATCCAATAACTCAAGGAGGTAGATTATTTGGTAAAGGAATAGAAAAATTAACTAAAGACAAGAAACTTGGTGGTAAAAAATACACTTCAGAAAATATAGATGCTTCACAAAACATAGGAGTTGCCGCAGATGAATTACCTATCTTTGCAAAAACAACATCACCAATTTCAACTACAGCTGAAGCTGTGGCTTCCAAAGGAATTGGAGGAAGTAAAATCTGGGATCGGATGAATAATATTTATACAAAGATGAACGATACTGTTGATAGTTTATTGAAAGGTAAATTAGATGTTGCTGTTATAGGAAGAAATTTATCCACAGCAGTTGATGATTTTAAAAACAATTTCTTTGAACAAAAAAACAAATTATATAAAGAAGCTATTATTCCTAAACCAAAAGTAGCTAATGAAATTCCCGGATATGAAAATATTAAAACTATAACAGTAGGTGCAGAAGATCCACTTTTTGCAAGTTGGAATATGAAAGTTCTCCCAAACGGTAAATATAAATACACAAAACCAACAGGTCCATTATTCTCTGGTAAACAGAAACCTATGCCTGCAAATACAGTAGGTACTCAGAAACTTCTAAAATCTTTGATAGCAAATGAGAAACAAGCATTGAAGGGTTATGGAACAAAAAGTTCTCCAGAACTAAAAACTTACGAAGGTTTGTTAAAAGGTTTAGGTGATAAAAATATGACAACAAGTGATGTTTATAGAACATTACAAAAATTATCTAATGATATTAGATACGGGACAATAGTAAAGACAGGAAATAATGCTAAGTTATCTTTGATTAGAGAATCATTGGATGCTGAATTCTTAGCAACTTTGAAACAGCAAAGACCAGATTTAGCCGCAGCTTTGGATAAAGCTGAGACTTTCTACAAACAGGGAGTAAGTAAATTAAATTCTAGTGTCATACAGACAATTGTAAAAAATGCTGATAAGCCAGATCTTATTGTAAAAACTCTATTGCCAAAACTAACCAGTTTGGAAGATGTAAAATTACTGGTAGAAGTAGTTGGTCAGAAAAATATGGTAGCGATAAGAAAATCTATTATGGATGTTATCTTTACAGAAGCGAAAGGTGTAGCAAAAGAAAATCTACAACCACTTGGAATTTCAAAACAAATCAAAAAGTTTGGGGAAGATAAATTAGAGATTCTATTAAACCCGGATCAATTCAAAGCATTGAAAGACTTGGAACAAATATCAAAAATGATGGGAAAGAGTTCAAAGATCACCGGCGGTTCACAAACATCTTTCAACTTGCTATCTACAGTTGGTGGAGGTTCAGTGGCTACATCAGTAACATTGTTGCTTATGGGTAATCCAGTAGGGGCGATGTTATCTCTTTCACCACTATTCGGAACTATTGCAGCAGGTAAATTTATAAACTCTAATCTTGGAAGAAAACTTCTAGCGGAGGGTGTAAATCTTACAGGTAAAACCGGTCAGAAGATCCAAGCAGTTAGCCCATCGACAGGTAGAGGAGCACAAATTGGAAATCAACTAAATAATTTATACGATTCTCAAAAATAATTAGACAATAAAAAAACACCTTTTTCCGCATTTAAAAAATGTATGAAAGAGGTGTTTTTTTGTTGTAACTTACTACCAAGTAGTCGGTCCTATATTCCCTGCAGATGATTTTCTATTAGTTTTAGCATAATTTTATAAATTATAATTTAGAAAATCAAAGCTGTGTTTAAACATTAAGAAATATATTTTCGATGAACACAGTAATAACTTAATTATATTATTCTTTTTCTAAACAGGCAAGTAGCAGAGGTGTGAAACTTAGTGCTGTTTTTCTAAAACCATTTAGTTTTATTTCTTTCAAAAATATCTTCTCAGCTTTGTTTGCCATTTCTGAGTTTACCTCTATTCCTTCTTTTCCTACTGTTTCAGATAAAACTAATCCAAATTCAAAGGCTAATAACACGGTTTTCTTACCATATACAGGTAGTCTGCATAGGCTTTTTATTTTATTTATCATGTTTTTTTGGAGCTTTTTCAGGATCAACTGATGGTTCTACAATCTTTTCCAATTTACTTAGAATGTTAGCTATCTGTACTAAAACAGAACCAACTATAGCTGGAGCAATTTGTGCTTGTAATACTTGTACGATCTCGTCTCTAACTTTTTCGTCTAGTTTTAACATAATTATATTTTTTTAATTAAATTTGATAATTTTCTTCTTTAAATTTTTTATAAGCTTTAACCGCTTCACTTTTTCTTTCAAAAATTCCAATGTCTATTAGAATACAAGTTTTTCCACGAGCATAAGCCCTCCATTTTCCTGATGCTTTATGAAAAGACACACCAGTAAACCCAGAACTATTGTTTGAATATATTTTTTTATTTAACATATTCTGTCTGTGAGTAACAAATCTAAGGTTGTCTCTTTTATTGTTTAAACCATTACCGTCTACATGATCAATCTCACGATTACCAATTGGTTTCCCTTTTATTTGTTGGTGCATTGATATAACAGATCTTTCTCCATTATCTTTTCTTATATTTCTTTTTGCATACCAATTGTTTCCATCGAAATGTGCAAACCACTTTAATTCACGAAGATCTTTATCTCTATCATCAATCATTGTGTATTTTCCTTTTGTTAATTTTATCTTTTTCATATCTCTTTCAAAAAATTTACATAAGCATCACTTATTTCTCTGGCAACTTTTACGATAGTTTGTTCCATGCGTTCGATCTCTTTTTCGTGAAAAGGACGATAAAATGACTTAATTTTGCCAGTTATCTGCACTTTTTTCTCATTTTGTCGCCAAAAATCGTCATTTTCGACTGTTTTATCCTTAGTTTGGATCCAATCTAGGTGACAATACTCCGGAACTTCACCAATACTGTATTTTAGAGCGACAGCATAAAAGAGTAACTGCCCGTGTTTTATTACTTTTGCTAAAGTCCACGGGATCTTTCCTGTTTTATATTCTCGAAAAACATTATCGACTGAGTCGTAACTATCTATATAAGATAGAATTGGTACCCCAAGAACATCTGTTTTGATTTCGAATTCAGGTGAATCACAAACTACTAGATTTTCCTTAAAACTTAGAAATTCATCTGAATTTATATCAAGACCAAGTTTAGATTTTACCCAAACAGGATCTTCAAGAAGAGTTATATTGGCTGCTAACTCTTCAAGAATTCCAGCGATTCCTTTTCCAAATCTTAAATATTTTGTGTCTAATTTCTTACCACATTCAAAGTACTCTCTTCTGTAGCGAGTAGGATTTGAATTCCAACAGGTTAGTTGGGACCAAGATAACCACGGTTTTGGTAATATTAATTTATTTTGCATAATATATCTTCTATTTTACTATCGCTATCAATTTCACGAAAAGTTTTACATCCACCATTATCAGATTGAATAGTTACAGTACCTGTAGTGAAATAATGGTTCATTCTTATCTTACCTTTCAAATAAGAGAACATTATATCTTTAGGAGAGTCTATTTCTTCGAAACCGTAAGCTTCAAGTAAACCTTTTGAGAAATGATTGTTATTTTGCAACATCTTCTTCGCTTGTTAGTATCTTAATTTTCAGTTCATTTTCCTTCTCCATAATTATACCTGCAAGACTTATCTTATTCTCTTCTGTTAACTTAACTGAAACTTTCACTTGTTGGATAATCAATTCCAAAGCTTCCAAACTTAGGCATGACTGAATAGCTTGTGTAGCTTTAGTTAGAGCAACAGAACTTACAGGAGAAGGTTCTTCTTGGGTTTGAGTAGCTATAGGTTCAGTTGGATTTTGTTCAACTATTTCCGTAGCTGTTGCTGTATTTTCAGTTTTAGTCGGTACTGGTTTCTTAACAGGTTCTACTCGTCTTTTACTAATGTTAAAATATTCTTTCCATAATTTGTTCATGTGAGGTGCAATATAGGCATGGGCTTCATCCATTGTTCCTGCCTTCACAATGATCTCCGGTTGGATATTAGCATAGTCTCCGGTTGGAATAACCATTCTCATAGAATAGCTAACCATTTCTGGTCCTTTTTTAGACACTCTTTTTTTAGCTACCTTCTTTTTAGACACTACTTTCTTTTTTACTTCTTTTTTTGCGGATGGCATAATTTTTTATAAATTATTTTTAATAAATCGTAGAGAAGGTTTTTCGACAAATGTTGCTTCTCCGGTACTTTCTTCTGTGGCTTTTCGAGCCTTGAACTCTTCGTTCAATTCTGCAACCTTTGGAGTATAGGTCCAAGTCTTCAGTTGTGAAACTGAGAATTTACCTACTGCTGTTTCTGTTTTTTCTACTCCAGTGTCTAACATATCAGCCATAATAATAGCTCTAATTTCATCTTGCTGAGTTTTTAATTCTTTTATTTTAGAATCAAGAACAGCATATTGTGTATGATTATTTTCCATGATTATTTATTCTTATTAAGTATTAATGTAGAAGTCAATGATTTCTCTATGAACTTCTCCTTCTGTTAATCCTTCTTTTTTTGCTTTGGACTTTATAAACTTCTTTTGATCTTCCCTAATCCTTGTGTTTACTCTTTCCATTGGCTTTCTTTGTTGCTTTTTTTCTGTCATTTTTTTCTGGTTTACTAGCTAATAATTCTTCAAACATATAGTCCATACTTCCGAATAATTCTTCTAAATCTTCGTGCATTTCTTTTTGGATGTTTTTACTTATGTATCGTTCTACTCTTCTAACTCTTTTTCCTAATTTAACTATTTTTACTGACATTGTTAGTAATAATAGTATTAGTAAAGCCCATGTTAATATTTCCATTTTATATTTTTATTATTTTTTCTGATAATTTCTCAGCCATCGACCTATTGATTGAGATTACTCCCTTGTCTCTTAACTCAACTATCTCCTTGAATCTTATTAAGCAAAATTCTTTCTTGAATTTTATAATAAGATAAGAAGGTAGTGGGGGTATACTTGCCCCGTCACACGGTTTTGGTCTACTAATTTCGTCTGACCATTTCCAAACTAATCCATTTTTTTCTGTAGCTTGCAGTCCGTCCCACTGGACCTTTTCTATCTTACTGAATGGGAAGGTTTCTTTATCAGTTTGTTTTAGTTCATAGTAACAGTAAAATTCTTTCTCCCGGAAATACTGATTTAGAATTGTGTTCCATTTTTGTTCTCTTTTCATATTATTTATTATATACTATGTCGGTGCCGACAGCAAGTTAAGTTATCCACAGCTATATATTTAATGTTAATTTTTCCTGAAAATCCTGCCCGGACATTATTGTATTGTGACAATCCAAATCACATCCTTTTACGACCAAATGGATGTATAGATTTTTCTTAAGAGCATTCGCCCTCAATACTCTTCCCAAAGATTGGGAGTAGTCCACATATCTCCGTGACTTACTAGCATAAATCACACAAGGGAAGGTCGGTAATTCATATCCAGAAGAAATCGAACTTTGTGCAATTATAATATGTGGCTCTGGACTTTCATTTACTGTTTTTATAAAGGTTCGATCTTTAGTCTGTCCGGTTAGTGTTGAAACATTGTAGCCCTCTTTCCTCAACTGCTCGGCAATCTCATTTATCTGAGCTGTGTAATTAGCGAATATCAGTAATTTCGGAAACTCTAAAGCCCTATCTTTTATATAGTCAATTTTCTTAGACTTGAATATTTTAGTCTCATTGGTCATTAAATCAGTCTTTTCGTATACATTCTCTATTTTCTTGCCATATAGTACCCCATTCTCTATCGTACGGAGCCTTGCTCTCCTTACCAGAGGGTCTGCTTCTGCAAATGATAGCTCGGCTACTGCATTCTTTTGCTCACCTGTAAGCTCAATTTCAACGGTTTTATGGGTTTGGTCCGGTACATCAAAGAAGTCATTTAACCCACCTGTATATCCGAATTGTTGAACCAAATTAGCCAATCTCTGTTTAACTTCATCTGTTTTTTTTGCGATCCAAATTCTTCTTATTCCCATTCGAATTTCTGTATAGTAGATGTCCCGGAATTGTCGGAAGTCCCACTCTTGCCCGAACAATTTTCCTATCGCCCACATCGCCATTGGCTTTGGGACCGGAGTAGCTGAAAGTAAATACAATCTCTTTGGTGGATGTTTTGCTAAGAAGTTTTTAGTAGCTTCGAAGATCTGAGAAGTCTTAGGTATTTGTTTTTTATTTCTTTGAATAAAAGAAGGCATAACTCCGAGATTGTTGTGACACTCGTCTATAATTACAGTATCGTATTCCGGTAGAATATCCCAATCTCTTCGGAGATCTTCTTTACTGATTACCATTATCCCTTTTTTAGTTCCCCACTTTTCATTCTCGTTCTGCCATGTTTTATCTTCCCTTTGCTGTTTCGGGCAAATAACTAGAACATCACCTTCCGCCATTTCCAAAGCTGTTCGAGTCTTCGAAGCTCCCGTACCTAAAAACAATCCGCACTTATGTTTGTCTTCAGATATTATTTTTTTTTGATGTTCATATAATGGTAGTATCATATTAACTATAATTATTGTGTAATCCTGATGTATTCATTGGATCGCTAATCTTTATCCACTGAGGTGTAAATTCTATCCCTACAAATTGTGACTCTGTTCCAGAATGTTCTCTCGGTGTAAAAGAAAATCTGTTACCTTTTTTACCGTAAGCTTTTACTTCTTTTGTGAAAGTCATATTAGATTTACTCTTTCTCCCACCGTCAGATTTATTCCATTCTTTATATTCAGTATACAAATCTGGAGTTGTAATACATTTTGATTTATCCGGTGTAATTCTAATACACTCTGATAAGAAACCTTCAACTGAAGAATTTTCTTCTCGGTACTCGTCCAACATGTGAGTTTGCTCTTTAGTTATAATAAACTTCTTATTGTCAGCTAAATCATTTGCTCCCTTAATCATCCAGTTCAATATACCGGGAAGTTCCTTAGACAATAGTCCTATCCTAGACCTTAATTCGTAGTTTGGATTATCTCTGTAGTTATTTATAAACTGGACAGCACAAATTCTTCTCTCCGTGGCTGTTGAAACATCGTCTACTCTTGGAAGTAAGTTAACTGAGAACACAAACTTAGCTTGAGGTCTGAAAGTAAACTGATCTTTATATTTAATGTCAATGGTAACTTTTTCTCCAGAAATTAGTTTCTTTAGTTTATTACTCTGATAGTAATTCCCTGAAACTTCTTCAATGATATTCAATCTCTTACCTATCAATCCTGCCATTCCAAATTGCCCGTATAAAGCTTCAAGGTCAATATGAGATGTGGCTTCTTTCCCAACTACCATAGTAATTGTATCTATAAAGGTTGACTTTCCGTTACCTCCGTCTCCTACTAAGAACAGAGCTTTGTCGTATAACATTGAAGAAGATAGGCAGTAACCTGAAAATTCCTGTATCAGTTTTGTTTTCTCTACCTGCTCGTCTCCGGACATCCACTCTGATACACACTTCTCCCATAAAGGACACTTTGCTTCAGGGTCATAGACAACTGGATACTGTATTAAGGACACAAAATCAGGAGTATGGTCCCTTAGTTCTTTGGTGTAAATATCCAGTAGACCATTCTTTACATTGATTATATAACCCCCGTCATTGGTTAGAACAAAGCTAGGAATGATTGATAAAAGACAAGCAATCTTATTTTTAACATTTCCAACTGTCCTATAGTTTACTAACTGATCGTCATCCAAACTTCTGAAAATTATATCTTCCATTTCTAGGTCTGACATCATTTTGTAAACACCTTCTTTATAATTAAATATAACTCCAACTTCATTTTTCTTTAGGTGAGGGTACTTAGCTACAATTTCTCTTTCATAGTTTGAGAATCGAAGTTTATCTTTTTCTTTATTCTTTTTAACTACCACCGAGTAAGCCATTTGTAACCTCTGGTCTTCTTCCGGAGTTACATTGTGAGCAATGATTTCGTTCTTATGTGAAAAAGTATATCCACTCCCAAAGGCACTATTGATAGTATTCATAATCTCCTGCATACCACCATTCTCTTTCTCTATCCCATGCCACCCTACCTTACTAATCTGTTCCAAAGCCCTTTCCTTATCCCACCCTGCCTGTCGCATTAGAGAAGCTGTTACAAGAAGTGCATTATTACGGTTGTTAGTATCAGGTAAACTCTCAGGGTGACCAGAAATCAACATCTTAAAACTATCCCTGTCTTCCATTGGAAATTCTTTGTCTACATTCTCGAAGAAAATTTTCTTCTCAGCCTGTGACCGTTCTTTCGCTTTATCACTTGTTGGTTTTTTATCGAAGGTAAGTGCCTTCTCAACTGTTGGAAAGACTTTTTCTACTTCATCCATTGAGTAACTGTTAGCTACTTTTTTATATATACCTTTGATTTTAAATACACCCTCAGTTCCTGTTTTATATTGGTTGCCGGTTTTCTTCCAGTAGAAAGTATCAGGTACTCTTAGTATACGAGTTATATCTTTTACTGCAGGATCAGCATCCAAAGCTATTACAATACTCTGTTCTATCTTTTCCCAATTAGTAACTACTGTCTCCCATTCCTCTGCTGTAACTTCCTCTTTATATATAACCTCATCTAAACACCAGTAAACATGATAACCTCTCTTGGTCTCTATAATAAAGGTTGGATCAAGTAGTCCTTTTATTTTCTCTAATTCTTCTAAATCTTTTCTATCATCTATATCTACAAAGAAAGCATTGAGTGAAGTACAGTTATCTTTTTTAGCTACAGGTGATTTATCAAAATCCTTGAAACCATTTACAGTAAAATAGCTCTCATATCCATTGATATTGAGTTTTTGATTTCTCTCAGCACATGATACTGGTTGCCTGCCATTTGTAGGGTCTATATATCTGAATACATGGTCCGGAAAAAATGTTAAGAAGATGTCTTTATTTTTTTCCATATTTAATTTTTATCAAGTAATTATATGCTTTTAAAACTAATTCAGGATTATCACCAAACCCTCCTAAACTTCTATTGCATTTTTGACACAATAATCCCCTAACAACCCTTGTTTTATGACAATGATCTATTGCGAGAACTCTTCCTTTGTCTTTCTTATTGCAAATAGCACATAGTTCTTTTTGAACACTAAGAAGTTCTTTGTATTTTTCTAAAGTAAATGAAGTATCTATATTAAGTTTTCGTATTCTTGTTTTGAAAAGAGTTTTTTCTGATTTAAACTTCTTCTTCTTTGGTTTGTTTATTTTTATTTTAAGAGGATATTTCAACAATCTTCGCTGATAAGTTATCCTATTTCTTTCTTTTTTTATTTCTGGAGATAAATTAGTTTTATATCTTTTTTCTTGCTCTCTTATTTTCTCTATGTTTTTTAACCTATATTTTTTTCTTGTGTTTTTTATTTTTTCTTTATTAAGAATATAATACTGTTTTTTTTGATTTGATATTTTTTCTTTCTGTTTTCTCTTACTCACACTCAAAATACCCTTAACAGGAGAGCCAGTGATGCAATTCACTTTAAACCTGTTAAGGGTATTTTGGTTGCGAGTATTCTTTTGTGTAGGTGTATTTTGCATATTTTTGGCTCTTTTGCATTTTGCGTTGCTTTTTTTATTCTACTTTTTTCTCAAGATAAGTTGTGAGTTTCTCTCAAGAACTTCGAGTTGATTTCCATAAACATGAACGAAACTATCAATCCCTGTTTTTGGTATGTATAATGGATCTATTCCTTGACCCCAAGTGTAGTCGTCAAAGATCATTATTCCACCTTTCTTTAGAAGCGGAAATGCAAGCACTGCGTCTTCGAGGACATCGCTGGCTAAATGTGAACCGTCAATGTAGATGAAGCTAATACAATTTTCAAAAATAGATAAATTTTTTAATTGTTCTTGCGACTTCCCTTGAATAATAGCTATTCTTTCTTTATATTCTAGTGTATTCTGATTAAACCTATCCAATAGATTTACTTCATCAGGAAGATCTTGCCCCCCCTCAAAAGTATCAATTACCGTTAGGTGAGCTTCGGAGTTCTCTAACATCCAAACCGAAGCCTGTCCTTCATAGCAACCAATCTCTAAAAATCTAAGGTCTCCCTCATCATCTTTTATCGGTAAAACATACTTCTCGAAGTTAGCTTTACCAGTAACCTCGAACCAATTATTGGTGAACATAGTCTATTATTTATTAGTTACTAAAAAGCAATTTCGTCAGGATTTATATCATCTGCAGGTTTTGCTTCTACTGGAGCAACTGCCTCTCCTGTTGCACTTTGAGGTACAGCTTCCAACTTAGGAAGAATAAGAGTATTTACCATATTGTGTAGGAATTCCATTCTCTTAGTATCGTCCCAAACTAATTCCCCTTTAACAGTTACTTGTTCCATGTCCGGCATTCCATTAGGATTGTCTCTTGTGTAAGCATGCTTCAATGCTACTCCATTTTGGTTAACGAATAGTGAACTCTTATTTTTACCGTCAACTTCTTTCATACTCGGAGATACTTTCATTTCTTGTGATAGATCTATGTTGGGTAACATTTTTAGAAATGCTGTTGAAAAACTATTGCTGTAAGATAACTGCAATGTATATAATTCTTCATTGTCTCTGAAACCAAAGTTCCAAGTCTTCCCATAGTTCCCGTCTTTAACTTGAATGCTCTCCAACTTCCCTGTGAAGCTATCGTAAAACTTTTCGTTAACAGTGTTACCGATTTTGTTTACTCTTGTAATAGCACCTTCTGTTCCTTCAGGAACTCTTTGACAAAATTTGCCACCTAAAATAGTAATAAAATTACCTCCTGTTCTTTGTTCTAAACCCATAATTTTGTAGTGGATTACCACCATTTTTTAATTTGTAACCGGATAATTCCGGTCAGATTTTGTTCTCGGACTAGGAGAAACTTAATCTATATAGATTATACTAAATCGACAGTGACATTGCAACTATTCAACCTGTGGATAAACTGTTAATATGTTGATAACTTTTTTCCCTGTGTTTTTAATCGTTCTATAGTCTGTTTAGACCTCTTATAGTTACCGGCTCTCTTACTTCCCTTCTTAAAACGGAATTTTGCCCCTGCTTCTAGGTTCTTGTAGGTATCATTCTTAATAGCTGTATCTCCTTTATCTTTTCTATACCATTTTGGAATAACACCTTTCTTTACATCAAGCCAGAACTTTTCTCGGTACTCTCTACCAGTCAAACCGTGCTTATAATAAACATGCGAACATACTTGAACATACCACTTACCACAAATTAAACATTGAACCTTATCAGCACTTGGTATCATTGCAATTTTATCGTTTCTAATTCTCTGCCAGTCAGCCATTCTCTTGGCATATTTTTTATTATAAAATTTCTGTCTACATGTAGCACTACAGAATGTCCGGAACCGTGAGTTCGGAAGATCTCCACCACATACTTTACAGTCAGTTCTTATTTCTACCATAGTTATTTATTGTTTAGTTTTTAATGATTTTAGGTTTAGAATATATCTATATCCAGCTTCAACTCCATCATTAAACTCTGTTCCTTTTTCTACTAAGTTTTGTTTTTCCATTATCTCTCCCCTTATCTCCTCAACTTTAGTTTCGTTCTCTTTATTATCATTTATAAAATCAATAACCTCGTTTATTTTCTCTTTTAGTTGCCACAAAATATTAGTTTCTGGTGTATGTCCGTTATTTTCTCTTTTAAATTCTTCCATTCTTTCTAATTTTTTTTCCATATATCTATAGGTTTATTTATTATTAATTAAATTATATTCACCTGTTTTAATATCTACTTTCCATTCTCCACAACTACATCTATAAGGTAAAACCCTACTTCCATTACCTAGCAATCTTTCTTTGCAAATAGTGCAAAAAGGTTTTAATTCTTTAACTGGTTTATATATAGGGTTCATAGTTATTTATTTTTTAATTTTTTCTTCTTTACCAATAATAAATTAAATAATATTTCCTTATCTTGTCCTGTCATTAAAAAGTTTTTTCTATGTTTTTCAAAGTATTCCAAAGCAGTACCTACTCCATAGACCTTAGAAGCACTCTTCATATCACAAGCCATTTCTTTTATGTATTTTATTGGAATATCAACTGCCCTTATTTCTCCATCATAGAAATCAGTCCAATACTCCCAGTGATGTTTATTTTTTCCTTTATGGTTTAACCAAGCAATAGAATATCCCTTTTCAGCTTTTTCTTTTCCTATTGGAGTACTATCACCTTGAAAGTACTTAGCAGAAGTAAAAAACTCTATTGGACTATATTTTGATAAATCGTGGACTAACCCTTGCCAGTACAAACCAATTTTAAAACACTCAATACAAACATAGTATTTATGCTTTGTTATTGTCCAAAAATGTTTAAAATATTTCTCCATAGTTATTTATTCTTTAATTTTTAATTTCTCCCTTCTAATTCTCTGCCACACGATCGCCTTCTTTGAATTTTTTTTATTGTAAAATTTCTGTCTACATTTTGGGCTACAGAATGTCCGGAACCTCGAGTTCGGAAGATCTCCACCACAAACTTTACAGTCTGTTCTTATTTCTATCATATTATTTAATTATTTTTTTTTGAAATAGTAATATCTTTGCTTTTTACCTCATAAAAATTAGAATTATCAAAAATTATATAACCACCTTTTACAACTTTAGTTATATAAAAATTATAGTCTAATGGAAGTGTCAAACCACCATCAACATTTTTCATAAATTTAAGACAGTTTACTTTACACCATTTCCCTAAATTTTCTTTTTTCATAATTGTTTTTCATTATAAACTTCAAAGAAGTTTTTTGACTCTCTTTTTGTTTTAAATAGTTTTTGTTTTTTAGGCATAATTTTATTCAATTAAAATGCTATTAAATACTCCGGCGATCCACCGTCAATCATTCTATCTCTGATCGCTTTGCGGGTTTCGTTGGTTAATCTGTTTGCTAATAATGTTTGGTTATCAACATCAAACATAGCTACTATATACATTATGTTATCTTTTATATTCTCTAAATCTTTAATCCTTCCAACTTTACCGTCAACATAACCGTAAGTATTATCCATAGTATTCCAAACTTCTATAGCTTTTGCTTTTACTTCTTCAAACTGCTCTCCTGTTGGAGCAGTATAATATAATTCTGTTGTCATAATTTTATCTATTACTTAATTCTTCTAATCTAATATTGATCTCAATCAACTTTGAAATCAAACCCCGTTGTTTAAAACTCAAAGTCTTAAACCCTTCCCAAATTTCGTTCTCTTCTTTTTGTAACTTTTCTATTTCTTTTTCTTCATTCATAATTTTATTTTAACTCTTTAATAAACTCCATAAGAACATACCCGAATGCAAAACCTGTCACTACTGCAAGAATGTTTATAACTATCATAATATTTTTATTGATTAAAACTAATAATAACTCCTTCAATTTTTGCCCCTGTGTTCAACTCTAAATCTTCATAGAAAGTATCGTAATCTTTTCCGGTCACATTATCTACATCGTCTCCGAGGTAATTATATTGCAACTTATCTAATTGATTTTTAAACTCTTCAACTGTTCCTTTGTAATTTGAAACTCTTTGGATCTCTCCTTCATCGTCTTTAAAGTAAAATGTTTCCATAGTAATTTATTATTTAATTATTAACCTTTGTTGCATAGTGGTTACACTTACTCCAACCTTCCTTCCGGCTATCTTCTAATAGTTCTGAAACTTCTTTGAAAGTTGTGATCTCTCCCAAAACATTTGATAACATCAAGTCCACGATCAATTCTCCGGCTTCATCATCGTCAAGTGCATACTCGCTATCGTTATCAATTTCCATTTTAACCATGTTGTAAAACTCCATGTACCCATTATCAAGTACTCTTTTTTGATCTTGATATATTTCTTTTAAATTCATATTATTTTTCATTATCTTCATTATTTATAATCTCCTCCCATTGTTTAATGTTATGTATTCCGTTTGTTATAATTTGTATTGTTTCAGCTTCAATTTCATTCAATTTATTCCTTGTTGCTAGCAGTCTATCCTTTTGATGTTTATTCGCACAAAATACTCTGTATTCTCTGCCGTCTTTAAATGTTATTCTATATAGTGTTGTTTCCATAATTATATTTTTTTCTTTAATGTTTTAATAATAAATAATTCTATCTCTAGTTTTACAATATCGTTTATATCGTCCATTGTAGAGCTTCCAACTTCCATGCTGATAGAATTATAAAGTCCGGATAATCTTTTGCTTATTTTCTCTTGATTTTTACTCATAATATTTAATAATTATTGTTAACAACGGTATCCGTTGGATAAATTGTAATAAAGTCTTTAGTTCGAACCCATTTTTCTCCTACAAATTCTCCGTCCTGTGTAACAGCAACTTGCATAACTGTTTTAATTTCATTACCTTCACTATCATTTGATAAAAATACTTCTTTATCTTGACTAAATTTCTTTAGTTCTTTAATTAGTTCTTTAATTTTCATGATCTTATTTTTTATTACTCTCTTTTTTAATAATAACTGTTGGCTTCCTATCTCTAAACCACTCTAGTGCTTGATCCTGTGCTTCTTCGATCCCGTTGGCTGATACTCTATAACTCGCACTGTCTTTAATTTCTACTATATATATATTTTCCATATTATTTTAATTAAACTTAATACTAATAAACTCCCGCACTATTACTTCTTCACTATGGTTGCAATAATTCTCGCACCATGTTTTTGCTTCCTGCATATTCTTTTTGAGAATTATTGTAATTTCTTTACCATTTATAACTATATATTTTTTCATATTATCTATAATTATTTAATAACCACGAACCGGCAATCTTTGATTTTGTTTATAATTGTTTACATTCTCCTGCATGTACTCGTCCCCGCCACCATTGTTTACATCATAAAAATAAACCTTCACCGCTTCTTTGAACTCTTCGAACTTCTTTAGATCTCCTTTCGATAACAAATTCTCGTCAAAATTCTGGCCGGCTGTTATTGATCCGGCAATTCCACCACCTAAATAATTCTGATAAGCTCCGGCTTCCGGTACTTCTCCGGCTTCTTCTATTGCTTCCAATGATCGATCGCAAAACAATTCTGTTAGATCAACTTTAATTGATCCGCCACGATATGAGATATTACAATTTTGAGTATTATTTTCTATATACTCATTCAAATTCGCTTGTTTTCTTTTTGTTAACATGATATTTATTTAACTAATTTATAAAATTGATAATACATAGTCATTTTTTTATTTAATTGACTATATAGTACCCGCAAAACTTTTACGGGGACTAATAACCAGTTATAATGTTTCAATTGCTCCCTTCAATCTCCTTGTTTTTTCCTTCTCCGGCAATTCAGACCAATTACACGGCATTCGAACCGCTCCGCCGGTTGCTGTTTCTAGCATTCTTGCTTTGCTTTCGTTTCTTTTCTTTTCGTCCGGTTGCATTACATCGGCAAGTGCTGAAAACATTTTTAAACTTTTTAACACGGGATCCTGTGCTTCTCCGTTATTCTCGATCATTTTTGATCCTTGCTTCTTTTCTTTTTCTGTTAACTCATTGCTTCCGATCATTTTTTGTAAAACTGATTGAAATTCGTACCTTTCCCAAGTCCTGTTTAGATAGCAAATTTTTACTTGATCCACTTGTTCGCCGTTTCTTAATAACACGGCTTCATGTTTGAAAGCACTTCTTGTTTTTTTCCACTCGCATTTTATTGATAGATCTTTATTTATTTTAAATTCTCTCATGATATTTTGCCGGATAACCCGCCGGCTCGGGGATCTTAAAACTATTTTTTTATAAACACTTGGTAATTTGTCGAAAAGCAATTGTTCGTTGGTAGAAAAATTACCGCCATATCGTCGAATAGATCGTATTTTTCTTGCAATTTATCAAGTTTTTGTTCTACATTGTCGCTTGAATTCTCTCCGGCATCGCTCCAATTTCCAGTTACCCAGCCATTATCTTTTTCTTCCCATTCGTCTTTGTTTATTGCTTCCGCTGTATAATATCCCCGCCAGCCGTCAGTTCTAACATATTTTATTTTAAAATCTTCGTTCGTTTCGCCATGATTATTTATCAAAAATTCGCCTGTTTCTTCGTTGTCTTCTTCTTCTCGGTTGTCTTCCATTATTAGGACTGTATATTTTTTATCTTCCATATTATTTTGCCGGATAACCCGCCGGCTCGGGGATCTTAAAACTATTTATAATCTTATAAAAATGCACAATTACTTTCGATAATTTCCATTAGTACACTTTCTTGCTCCAACTTGTCCCGCAATTCCTTCCCGATCCTTTCAAGTTCAACCGGGTTTTGATCGGTTATAACTTCAATCTTCAATGTTTGCTCCTTTGCTCCTTTCCAATACCCCACCACTTCTGAAGCTGTGAAGCCGTCAAAATGATTAGAAACTAGCTTTTCGATCTTTTCGATCTCTAGTTCTTTTGTTTTGTTATTGTGGCCTATGTAATAGTAAACTTTTTGCATGATATTTTACCGGATATACCGCCGGCTCGGTGATCTTAATTTAATAAATTTATAATAAACTTTATAATTTCCGCTGTGATCCTCCCAATATAAAAGCCGTCTTGCGGTACTTGTCCGGATCCTATCCATGCGATCAATCCGAAAAGATCTAAACAAATAATAAAAGTTATGATCAAAGCTATAACTATAGCGATCATTTGCAAAATTGCTTTGGCTTGCTCTCTTCCGGTACATCGTCCATAACGATTGAACGGATCCGGCTCTAAATTTCTATCAAACATATATTTTATATTTAACTAATTGATAATGTAAAAGATTGACGATCTTTTAACTTGATATAAGTATATCAAAGGTGGCGACACAATGCAAGGATATAAAAACAAAAAGCTGGGGATAACTTTCACCGTTATTTGCGGGCTTTAATTATATAAATAATGTTGACGGCTTTTTATAGCTTGCAAGTAATAGGATCGGCGAGGTGCTGGACTATCCGGCGGATCTTTTCGTGCTTGCTTTTCGGTGCGGATCTTTTCATGCTTAGGTGCTACAGGGGGAAAGGGTAATGCTGGGCTATAGTGCGGGCGGGGTTTAATATAGTATAGACCACCAGTCACCAGCTAAACCTTTTAGAATATACCCGCCGGACTGTATAAGATAAACCTAAAAAGCCGGCTCGCTTTCCGGTGCATGCTCTAGCATGCAACTCTTTAAAAGTCTTTTATAAATAGAAAAACATTTTAATAATCATCATCATCAAGATAACTTGAAAGGGGATAACCCCTTCCGACCTCCCCCGGGTATGAAAAGGAGAATAAGAAGTATCTAACCTAAACAGTAAGTAAACAGGACAGTAAGTAAATAGAAAAGTTTGAGTAAGTGAACAGAGATCACAAAAAACAAAGAAAAATATAAGAATAGGGGACCCTAAAAAATTTTTTTCAGTTTTTTCGGCTTTTAACTTGACAAATGAAGTGGAAACATTGTACAGAAAGTGACATAAGAATTTAGAAGATATGGCTTAAATAAAGGATAGAACTCAGAAAAGTGACATCAAGTGACATAAGAAATAATTCTTATGTCGTGGATTATAGGGCTATAAATAAGGGTTAAATGAGAAAAGTGACATAAGAACATAAGAATTGCAATAAAGTTTAATTCAAATTTTAAAGTCACACGAAAGTGTTTTTATATAAAACTTTTCCCGTATTTGATGTTCTTATGTCACTTTCTGGGATATATGGCTCAACTAAAGGATATAATCAACGACATAAGAATTTTCTTATGTCACTTCTTATGTCGTTGATGTCACTTTCTTTATCGCATGTAGCACCTAAGGTTTTATTTTTATTTTTTTTATTACTTTTTTTATTCTGGGTAGCACCTAAGGTTTTATTTTTATTTTTTTTATTACTTTTTTTATTCTGGGTAGCACCTAAACCTTGCTTTTTTAGTTGTTATTGCTATTATTAAGGTATGGTATTCGTAAAAAAGAAACAATCTACGATGAAACAGTTAGCTTATGCTAGAAAACTTTTCGGAGGAGAAGGAACATGTAAAAAACAAATCGCTCTCGATGTAGGATATTCTTCTGCGGTTGCTAATAGTGTTTCTTCTCATATTGAAAATAAACCCGGCTTCAATAATGCAATGGCTGCTTTAGCTATCGATTCTAATAACCTAGCTTTGTCTGCGATGCACGAATTTAAAGCGAGAGGTTTTAAGGATTTTTCTAATAAGGAATTAACAAGTGCACTGAATGCGATTGGAAATGCTTGGAGTAAGTTCAATAAGGTTCCTGAAGAGATGAAAACTAAAAATGAAACGAATAAATTACGAACGGTTATTCTGCAACAGATTGAAAATCAGACAGTAACAAATCCCGGGGAAGTTCCTGCTAAAATTATTGATGTTGAACCAGATGTAATTGATGTTAATGAAGATCCCGGATTCTAACTCTACCCCTCATCGTAAGCGTATAAGATGAGGTATTTTTCATACCCTCGACCTTCTGGTTGGGGGTAGAGTAGGAATAAATAATATTATGAAAAACTTAGAAAAATAATATGAAACTAAAAACTTTTTATCAAAAATTCGAGAATACAACAAACAAAGATAGATTTCTGGTTTTTAATGAAACTCCACTACCGTCTTCTTTATTTGTAATATTCCAGCAGCTAACTGTGGTGAGAGCTCAGAAAAAATATTTCGAAGATCAGGAATCCCATCTATTATCAGTTGCAGAAAAGCAGTTTAATAAATTAGAAAACAATGGCTAATTTATATAAAGATCATAATGAAAAAATAGTAGAGATGCTAACCATAAATCCCGACTTGATTAAAAATCAGACATGGAGGTTGGCGAATTTGTATTGGATAATAACTAAGGATGGAGACAAGCAGGTATTCAAAATGAATACAGCTCAGAAACATTTTTATGATAATTATTTAGCGATACCAAAACCTTATCACAGGCATGTTATATTGAAGAGTAGGCAATTAGGTTTTACTACATTCATTGATTTATTTATTCTGGATTCTATTCTATTCCAAACTAACAAGGAAGGAATTGTTATAGCTCATAAAGTTGAAGATGCCACAACTATTTTTGATAAGAAAATTGAGTTCGCTATTCGTAACATGGCGGAGGATGTTAAAGGTGCATTTTTTAAGATCAATCAGAAGTCAGCGAGAAAAATTCAGGTGGTTATAGATTATGGACCGGAACAGGGTTCCACTTCATCTATATCCGTGTCAGTTTCTGGAAGGTCCGGGACTTATCACTTAGTTCATATCTCAGAGTTTGCAAAGATGTGTGCTACATATCCTAAACGAGCTGAGGAAGTTGAAAGAGGAACATTCCCTACTGTACCTTTTGACGGGTTTATATTTATTGAATCAACAGCGGAAGGAATGGCTGGGAGGTTCTACGAAATGTTCCAAGAGAACTGGTTGAACCGAGATGATGTTACACCTCAATTATCGCAGGTGCAGTTCTTACCGCATTTTTACAATTGGCAGTACGATGAAATGGAAATGAAAAAGATCTATGAGCCGGTTCCTACTGACAAGATGGAAGTATGTGAAATCGATTGGGGGTCTTATCAGATTGAACATGATCTGACTGATATTGAAATAACATACTATTATATGAAGTGGTTGCAGTTCGGAGGAAAAAATAGTCCGGATGCAATTAAATCTCTGATGCAGGAATACCCTACAACTCAGGAAGAAGCATTTCTTTCTACAGGTCAGACATATTTTTCAACAGCGAAGGTTGCGAAATTATTGGCTACCGCTAAAAAGGGAGAAAACGGAGAATTGGGGTACAGAGATAAAGAGGTAGTGTTTAATCAGGTATCAGGTGGATATTTGGAGATCTTCAAGATGCCGGAAGTTGGAACTAAATATATTATAGGAGGAGATACAGCGGAAGGTTTAGCTCACGGGGATGCTCAAGTTCTATATGTAATAAATCACAAGACTGAGGAGTGTGATGCTATAT
>Ga0222667_1000083_pt1 | contig 55028 bp, 49 predicted proteins | sample AntAcemetagen657_FD_179854 | JGI IMG/M metagenome (GOLD analysis project Ga0222667, IMG submission 179854) | Saline water microbial communities from Ace Lake, Antarctica - #657 | ecosystem: Environmental > Aquatic > Non-marine Saline and Alkaline > Saline | place: Antarctica: Ace Lake... | reverse complement strand
CTTTTGTCTTGGCTATTTCTCCTTGGCATGTTCACTTCTCTCGTGGTGCATGGGAGACCAATGTTTTTAGTGTTCTGCTTTTATTTGCCATCTACGCGTACATCAAGAGTCTTAAAGACGATCGCTATCTCCTTGCTTGGGTTATTCCTTCTCTCTTAACTCTAATTATCTACCAAGCCGCCAAGATGCTCACCCCTCTAATTTTTCTCGCCATGTTTATCATTACCTGGAAAGACTTTTGGCCCAAGTTAATGTCTTGGTTTAAGCAATCTAAAACGAGAGCAATTTTAATCCTTGCTATCTTGGCCGTCATCGCCATATTTTTACAAAACATTCTTGGTCCTGCTGGTAATCGCCTCAGTCGTTTGAGTGTCTTTAACTATCGTCCCCAGATCCCTGAAGAAACCAAACAACTTGATGACTACAACCCCATCACCTTGTCTCTCTTTCATGGTCAAACACAGTTAACTACTCAACTAGTGGCTTCTCGTTATCTCTACCATTTTTCTCCCGAAGTTCTTTTCTATGACGGCCCAGTTATTTCTCATCGAGGACATCTTCCTGGTCTTGGTATGCTTCACTATCTTGAAGCAGGTTTAGTTTTCTTAGGTATCTTTGCCCTTATTAAAATTAAAGACAAACGTTCTAGAAATCTTTTGATAGCTCTACTTATAATTGCTCCAATTCCTGCTTCTCTTACCTTGGCTGAGTTTTCTACTATTCGTTCTCTCTTTTTGGTTATGCCCCTGGCCCTTTTAGTGTCTCTGGGAGTTTCTTGGTTGCTTTCACAGAAGTTTTTTTACTGGTTACCTTTAATCGTCGTTTATTTTTTCAACATTTTCTTTAGCTTTGATCTTTACTTTAAACACTCAGACACTGTTTTTGCCGAAGAATTTCTCTACGGTTACCAATCAGTCATGGAACAAATCCAGACCATAGAGTCAGAAAAAACCATTATTACTGATGTCTATGGCCAGCCATATATTTTCTATCTCTTCTATACTCAGTACGATCCAGCTGAGTATCAACAACAGAATGGTTACATTGATCAGGGAATTGATGTTGGTCGAGTTGACCGAATTGGCTCAGTTGAGTTTCGTCAGTTTAGTGATGTCAACATAACTACTGAACCAGATACCTGGTTTGTTGGTACCCGGGGTAATGTCAGTGACAACTTCGACTATACTATCGACCAGGTAGAGTACTCTTCGGAAATCAAGCTACCCGACTCTGAAGAAGTTGTTTTTAGACTAGTTAAAACCAAAGCTAATGATTAAAAAAATTAAACTTCACCACATCTTTCTTGTTTTGATTCTGTTGTTAGCTGTAGCCACACGTCTTTTTAATCTAGCCGATTATCCTGCCGGTCTTAATGCAGACGAAGCCGCCATTGGCTACAACGCCTACTCTCTAATCGAAACCGGTATGGATGAACACGGTGCTTCTTGGCCTTTAGTTTTTCGTTCCTTTGATGACTATAAACCCCCTCTCTACTTCTACATCGTCCTACCTTTTGTTAAAGTCTTAGGTCTGACAGTCAATGCCGTTAGGTTACCTTCGGCAATACTCGGTGTCTTGTCAGTCTGGCTTCTGTATCTCATCGTTGATCGAGTTTTTAAGAACAAAACCATAGCCGCCATCTCTGCTTTAATTCTAGCCACGTCTCCTTGGCACCTTCATTTCTCTCGTGGTGGTTGGGAAGTTAATGCTTCGGCCGCTTTTCTCCTGCTTACCATCTATCTCTTCCTAGTTAGCTTAAAAAAACCTCGCTTTTATCCTCTAGCCGTTCTACCTTTTCTTGCCTCTATGTATACCTATCACTCCATGCGTATCATCGCCCCTCTACTAGCTGTATTTTTTGTTGTTCTTTATTGGCAGGAATTTTCTTCTGCTTTTAAAAAGAAAGAAACACGTAAATATCTTTTAGGTGGTGTTTTTTTAATGGTCTTACTAGCTATTCCTCTTGTTTGGCAGATGTTTGGTAGTCAGGGTCAGTCTCGTTTTTCCGGTGTTTCCATCTTTGCTGATCAGGGTCCTCTTTGGGAGGCTCTAGAGATGCGTCGTCAACATCCTTCTGGTAGTTTAGTGGCTATCTTGCTTCACAATCGCTATCTCTCCTACTCCATTCGTTTCTTCCAGAACTATCTTTCTCACTTCTCTCCTCGCTTCCTTTTCATTACCGGAGACGAAATTGCCAGGAGTAAGGTACCTGGAATTGGCCAGTCCTTACTCGTTCTTGCTCCTTTTTACTTCCTTGGTTTGATCAACCTCTTAAAACTAGATACCAAAGGTAAAAAACTGACCCTATTCTGGCTTTTAATTGCTCCTCTAGCCGCTTCTCTTACCTTCCAGTCGCCTCATGCCCTACGTGCGCATAACATGGTCATTCCTCTTAGTATTGTCACCGCTCTGGGTGTCTCTACCGCCTTCAAGGCTATCAAGAAATTTAAGCCTATTTTTGTTCTAGGAATCGTGGCTTTTAGTCTCTTGTTTGCCCACAACTTCACCTACTACCTCCATCAGTACTACGTCCACTATCCCAAAGAGCTACCTTTTGCCTGGGAGTACGGTTTTGAGCAAGTGGGGGAGTATCTTCAAGAAAATGGTGACCAGTATGACCAGATCATTATTTCTAGCCGTTATGATCAGCCATACATCCTCACTGCCTTTTTTACTCAGTATCCCCCAGACAAATTCCAGGAGGAGATTGTTATGACTCCACGAGATGAGTTTGGATTCTCCACCGTTAATCAGTTTGGCAAGTACACCTTTAAGACCATTGAGTGGGAAAAAGACTCAAGGATTGATAATGCTTTGATCATTGCTACTGACGAAGGAGCGGGGCAAGCAGAGCCAGTTTATGTGGTTAAGTTTCCTGACGGAGAAGATGGTTTCCGTTTTTATACTACTGGGGAATAGTTTTTTAGTTTGATTTTCACCTGAAGAGAACCTATGATCTCAAATACGGGTGGCTCGTTTACAGGAGGTGAAAATGAGGAAAGATAGGAAATCAACAGGAGAGTTAAGAAATGCTCTGGTATCTTGGACAGAGAAAAGAAAATATTTAAAAACAGGATATCACGGCATGGGAGACATGTCGATTTTTGCCCTAGTGCCAATTATGGCCTGGTTGAGCAAAATAACTCATTACAAGATTTATCGTTGGAAACCTGTCGCATTTGTTCCAGATTTTGATGAGATCGATATCAGAATACATTTTTATCATGCACAACTGGAGAACTTTCTTTCCGAGTTTCAGTTTTCTGAAAAGAATCGTAAAATCAAAATCAAAAGAAAATCCTAAAGAGGGAAACACCCAAACAGCCACCCCCTCTTTTTAAGATAAGTCAGAAAAAGTTATAATCCAGCCAAGATTTCTTCTACGGGTACTTGAACTATTGTTTCTGTTTCTTTTCTTTCTTTACCCAACTCTTCGGCTTTAATTAAGGATTCGCGAACTTCTTTTTGTCCATCTTCTGTTGTTAAGTTAAGCCGTGCCAAACTGAAATAGTCGCTATTTTCAGGTTGAGCCCCTTCTTTTAAAAGATAAGTTTTTTTAAAATGACGACTTTCAGAAATAGAGTCTTCATGTCTTTTCATCCAATTATAAATACCTTCATACTTTTCACTTTTTGGATTGTTTACCATTTCAGCTAATTTCTTTTCATCAATTGTATTAGTATCAAGTCCCTCTGGCATGGTTTGTCCATATATTCTAAAGGCCCCTTCTTTTCCAAAAATAATTGATCCACCACCAGGTTTAATTCCCCACAATACTTTTCCTGACTCACTTTGTATTGTTTTGAAAGCATCAGGGTATTTTTGTTCTACACCATCTCTGATCTCAATATTTTTCTTTTGTTCAGCTGTTAACCCTTCTTCGGACTCTTTTTTCAAGTTAATCTCTCTCGTTCTAGCTGGATCTTCTAGATGTGCCACTTCTTCTGCTGGAGCAGGTTTGGCTATTTGACCTTTTTCAGTATAAAAACTAGGAGCAGTTTCATCAACCATTTTATTGTTTATATTATTTTTAACTTATGTATCAATTCTGGCGATGTTCGCTACGCTTGTCAAGTAATTTTTGTTAGAATTAGCTTGTATGAAAAAGAAATCTAATCCCACCCTGTCTATCGTCTTAGCTACTTTTAATGAGGAAGACAATATTCGTGCCTGTTTAGACTCAATAAAGGGTTTTGCTGATGAAATCATTGTTTATGATGAGTCTTCTACGGACAATACGAGAGAGATTGCTGAGAAAATGGGAGCTAAGGTTTTTAAGGTTAAACATGAGGATATTTTTCATATCACCAAGAACATGGCCATCAACAAAGCCACTGGTGACTGGATTCTTCAACTGGACGCTGATGAGCGCTTAACCAAGGAAATGAAGGCTGAGATTAAAGATCTATTGTCTGGTAAGTCCTTTGGTTATGATATCTGGATCTCTCCTTTACGTAAGTTTTTCAATCGTATATATCCTTTCTTTCCTAAACCCAAAGTTTTGACTGAAGCGGCAGCTGCTTACTGGTTACCTCGTCAGAACTACTTCCTTGGTCGTTATTTAAAGCATACTGGTCAGTATCCTGATCCTGTCATTCGTCTATTTCAACGAGGCAAAGCTATCTTACCTGCCAAAAATGTGCATGAACAAATGAAGGTTGACGGAGTCATTGGTTGGTTGTCTACCAACCTGGATCATTATGCTACCCCTAAGTTTGAACGCTACTTACTCCGTGAGAATCGTTACTCTTCTTTGGAAGCTCGTTTTATGTATGAAAAAAAGTTTCCCGTTACTCTAGGAAACACTTTTAAGTTCTTATTCTTCAAACCCATGGGAACATTTTTCAATCTCTACTTTAGGAGAAGAGGATTCCTGGATGGTTATCCCGGTTTTATTTTCTCTTTTTACTCAGGTCTTCACCATGCTTTTTCCTACATGAAGTTGTGGGAACTCTATCAACAGGGGAAAAAAAATAGTTAATTTTTTGTTTTGAGAATTTTAAATCCTTCTATTTGTATTTCAGTTTCATAGTCCGCGTTTATATAATCGTTTACTAAAGGTAAACTCGAGGGTTTAAATCCACCTAAAATTCTTCCTTCGTTGTAAATAATATACTCAGGAGGAGACGACATTAATTCGTTCACCATTTCCTTCTGATATTTTTCAAACTATAAATTACGTTTTCTTTCCATCCCCCTGGATTAAAGTAAGTAGTGTAAGCCAGATGGTCTTTATTAATTACTCCTAACTTAAATTCATCATCGGTTGGTGCATAAGGTGAACTAATCTCAATCCACCACTCATCTTCAGTGTTAATATCCTTTCGTGTATCAAAGATTACTTTTAGATCAAAATCATCACCAATCTGTCTACCATTAATTATTTGTTCTTCAATTATTTTTTCTTTCCCGTCTGTTATTCTCACTACCAAGTCAGTCTGGTTTTTTAAATTAACATTTTTAATTCTCAACTCAATTCCCATAAAGTAATTTTTACTCACTTCAAGTTTTTCTTTAAAAACAACCTTATCGCTCAAGACAAGCGTTTCTTGAGGGTTCATCTTACTAGCATCTGTATACCTTCCCCACTTAGTTACAGGAAGATGAGCCACTAAAAAGAACAAAACTAAACTCGCTGTCCAAATCAAGACGACTCTTTTTACTTTTATCTTTGGTAAAGAAGTCTTTACTTTTATATTTTTCCAAACTTGATTCAGTAAGATTATTACTCCAGCCAAAACTCCGGCATGGGTTACCATCTGCAGTTTATCTCCCATCAAAATTCTGTCAAAGATTGATCTGATAGTTGGTAGGGTGTCAAAACTATTATTAATCGCTTTGAATAAACCTAGTCCCACAAACTTATCGTCTATCAAGAACACCGTTCCTAAATAAGCCATCATTAACCAGCCAGCCAATTTCCAGTTAAATTTCTTTTCTACTAGACCCAAAATAAGAAAGGGTATCAACCAAGTCATCCACTGGGGATGGAAATGGCTTAGTCCAAACAGTAGACCATAGACGGCAATCAACTCTATTTCCCAACCATCATCTTTTCTGGTCTTTAACCCTAACCATAGAAGTAGGCACAGATATACTACTATATATACTGGTAAAACCTCACCCTTGCCCAGGCTGATGGTTGCCTGAAAAACTCCACTAGTTAGGTTGGATAAAAAGACAGATTTAATTACTTCTACTGATCTGAGAATAGGGGACAGCATTAACAAGAATGCTCCTAAACCTAGACCCGCTCCAACCATTTTTTCTTTTAACTTTCTTCCATCTTTCATCCATAAGATGGGCAACATCATTAAGGGGAAGAGTTTAAAACCAGCCCCAATTCCTATACAGACATATGCCCAATTTTTCTTTTTGTTTTTCCATAACCACAGACCGGCTAGCATCAAGGCCGTTGGAATAATATCAAACTGACCAATGGCATAAATGGAGTAAAGCGAAAATGGATTTAATAACCACAAAGCCACCGCTTCAAATTTTCTTTTCTTTACTATTTTATATATCAACCAGGCTACGGCAATATCTGCTATCAGCATTGGTAGCTTCATTGCCCACAGGTCTCTAAAGATTTGTGGGTGATTGACAGTGTGTAGGGCTCCCCAGTCCTGCATCCAGGTTTCAAAATAGTTTGAGAACCAAAGCCGACCAATTTTTTGGTGCGAATTGAACATTACATAGGTGGCAGGAGGGTAGGGGAGAGGACTATTGTCATTAATTGCTTGTAGATAACCATTTACTACTCCATTTTTGGTGTAGCTTGCATCGCGATAAATTGCTTTTGTGTCAGTATGGTACGACAAACCACCAATTAACAACCTTAAAACCAAGGCTAATGCAATTAATCCCCACCACTTTTGGTTGTTTTTTTCTTTTTTGTCTTTCACTCTGTTAAAATTTGCTTTATCTGAGCTAAAGTTAATATACCAATATATTTTTTCCTTTACCATGAATAAACCTTCTTTTAAAGTTTTTCTCGATTCGGGTTCACACTCACAGGGTAGGGGTGTTGGCTTCTATGCTCAGTTCCTCTCAGAATCCCTTAAAAAGGAAAAGGGGATTGAGATGACTGACAAAAACCCCGATTTAATTCACTACCCATTTTTTGATTTGTTCTACCCTACCCTACCGTTTAAAAAAACTGTTCCTACAGTAGTCACCATTCACGATCTCACCCCTTTAGTTTTGTCAGATCTGTATCCTAGGGGAGTCAAAGGTTCTATCAATCTTCTCCGCCAGTGGTTGTCGCTTCAGTCTGTCTCTGCCGTTATCACTGACTCGTTCAATTCTAAGCAAGACCTGGTCAAGATATTTAAGCTCTCCCCCAAAAAAGTGTTTGTCACTCCCCTATCTGTTAACTCAATTTATTCTCAGTCCCCTTCCAGCAAGCAAATTTCTGCTGTTAAAAAGAAATACTCTTTGCCAGACAAGTTTGTCCTAAATGTCTCAGCTGGTCCTAATCCAAACAAGAATTTACCCGCTTTGGCTCAAGCGACTCAAGACTTAAACATTCCTTTAATCATTGCTGGTGGGGGAGTTGCTAAACCGGCTCCTTCTGGAAAAGTTCATCCAGAACTAAAAGACCTGGCCGAACTTAAAAAATATCCTCATGTTATTACTCCCGGCTTTGTTCCCAATGAAGACTTACTTGTCTTCTACAAGCTAGCTTCTCTTTACTGCCAACCATCCCTCTATGAGGGTTTTGGTTTACCAGTCCTCGAAGCCATGAATGCTGGTTGTTTGGTTGTTTCCAGCCATACCAGTAGTTTGCCGGAGATATATTCACGCAACACCATTACTTTTTCTCCTCGAGATCTGGAAGGAATGAAGCAATCTTTAAATCATGCCCTTCACCTAACCGCTAAAAAGAAAACCGTCCTAATCAAAGAAGCTAAGAAAAAGGCCGATGACTTTGACTGGAAGAAAACCGCTCAGGCTACTATTAAGATTTATCGTTCAGTTTTAAATCAATGAAAAAAGCTTTAATCACTACTTTTATATGGATGGCCGTCATCTACGCACTAGCCATTTTCCTTCCTCAGGTTATTCACACCGACTACTCTTTTGAACAAGACTGGCTTTATCCCTACTGGGTAAGAAACTTTTATCACCTCCTTAATTTTGATGGGGTTCATTATCAAAAAATTGCCAAACTTGGTTATCAACTCAAGTTTTCCACTGCCTTTTTTCCTCTTTATCCCTTACTCATTAAAGGTGTTAGTCAGATTTCGTCTGGTTTAATTTCTTTGCCCCGATCTGCTTTGTTGGTCTCTGCCGTTTCTTTTGTGGCTAGTATTTGCCTGCTTTACACCATCACCAAGTCAAACAAAGTAATTCTCTCCCTTTTACTCTTTCCTCTCTCTTTCTTTTTTCTTGCTGGTTATACCGAAAGCTTATTTCTCTTCCTTTCTCTCCTTTCATATTTATTTTTCAAGAAAAAGAAATATTTTTGGATGGGGGTAGTTGGTTACTTTGCCGCTCTGACTCGTTTTTACGGTATTCTCTTGTTTGGCTTCCTGTTCCTCGAGTACTTCTTTTCCTTACCCAAGAAAAAAAGATTTGTTCTTAAAAGTTATATACCAGTTCTACCCTTACTTTTAATTCCTGCTGGTCTAGTTACTTACATGATCTATCTATACTTTACTTTTGGAGACCCTCTCCAGTTTGTTCATGCCCTTGAGTTGTGGCAGAAGTCCAAGGTTACCTTTCCTCTTCGGACCATGTATCGTTATGCTCGTATGCTCCTGACAGTCTCTCCTAGCATTGTTCAGTACTGGGTGGCTTTTTTTGAGATAGCCTTCTTTGGTTTTGGTTTGTGGTTATCACTCAAACTATGGTTAAGGAAAAAGTATTCCTACTCTCTCTATCTTCTGGCCGCAACCTTAATCCCTTCTTTTACCGGCACCCTTCAATCTGTTCCCCGTTACATTATTACTGTTTTTCCTCTATATATTTTCCTATCTGGCATCAAAAAGGGGCGTAGAGTCTATCTTATTGTTAGTGGAGTCCTTCAACTAGTCCTTTTGTTTCTTTTTCTGAATAGCATCTTTGTTGCTTAAGACTTGCTTGGTTGCCTATAATGAGGTCTTACCACATGTCATTTAAGAATATTTTTAAAAACATTGTTCTCTGGAGACTAGCACTTATTTTAGTAGCCTTATTGGCTATTCCCCTCATTCCTCTTCGTTTGGGCTACACCCTACAAACAACCGAGTTTTCTTGGTCCAACCTAGTTTACATGTGGACTAGTTTTGACTGTCGTCACTATCTTTCCCTAGCTGAGCACGGCTACTCTTATTTTTACACCCAACAACTCTATGCCTTTTTCCCTGTCTTTCCTTTTCTTGTTCGTTCCTTGGCTTCAGTTATTGGTTGTTATATAACCAGTGGACTTCTGATTTCTCACCTATCTCTCATTTTTGCTCTCTACTTTCTTTACAAGCTAGTTCGTATTGATTTTAAAGAGAAGACTGCTAGAAGTGTTCTCTTGTTACTACTTCTTTTTCCTACAGCTTTTATCTTTGGGACTATCAATGCAGAATCAACCTACCTTCTCTTTGTCGTCTTGTCTTTCTATCTCATCCGTCAAAAGAAAATCTTACCTGCTGTTATTGTTGCCGCTCTTGCTTCGGCCACCAAGTTCTCCGGCATCTTTATCTGGCCTGCTCTTATGATCGAGTTTTGGTCTCAAAACAAAAAAAGTTTTAAAAAGATGCTTAAAGAGCCAAAAACATTCTTACTTCTCTTTCCTCCTTTAGGTCTCTTTTTCTTCATGCGTTACCAGGCCATTAATGCCGGCAATCCTCTCGCCTTCATAGAAGCTCGTCCTGACTTTGCCCCACGTTTTGCTGAAAAAATTACCCTTCTCTATCAAGTCTTCTTCCGCTATCTTAAAATGATCTTCACCCTTACTCCTGTAGATCCGATGTATTTCACTATTCTTTTAGAAGTATTTATTGCCACCCTTCTCTTGATCTTGGTGATCTTGGCTTTCAAGAAGGTTCGTTCAAGTTATGCCATCTTTGCCCTCTTGTCCTACTTGACCCCAACCCTGACTGGTAGTTTTTCCTCTATGCCCCGTTTTGCTCTCTCAATTTTCCCTGCCTTCATTGTTTTGGCCTTGTTATTGGAGAATACCAAAAAGAAGTGGCTTAGGAAGGCTTACCTTGTCATTAGCGTCGTCCTTTCTATTATCTCCATCGCCCTGTACACTCGAGGATACTTTATTGCCTGATTTTATCCTTGGCGTTATACTCTAATTACTAGTTACTTTTAGTTTAAATATGAAAGTCATAAAAATAGGTGCCCTTTGGTGTTCAGGTTGTTTAGTTATGAAACCTCGTTGGGAAAAAGTAGAGCATGATAACCCCTGGTTAGAAACAGAGTATCTTGATTTTGATGAAGATACTGAAAAGGTCAAAGAACATCAGGTGGGGGAGACTTTGCCTGTTTTTGTTTTTCTCAGTAAAGACGGTTGTGAGATAGACAGAAAAGTAGGGGAAATAACCGAGGAAGAAATTCTTAAGTTAATTAAAAAGTATAAAGATAAGTAAGTTTCATGAAGCGTCCTTTTTTAGTAACCATCATATTCTCGATCTTTGTTTTTCTTTTCTCTAATTTTGGTTCTGTCCTGGCAGCTAATCAAGTTCCTCTTTACTTCTTTTACTCCAATACCTGCCCTCACTGTGCCGCTGAAAAACTTTTCCTTGACTCTTTTGCAGAAAAATATCCCGAACTAGAGATTAATGCTTTTGAGATTAGTCAAAGCCTATCCAACTCCATTCTCTTTGGTCGAATTGGTAGGGAGCTAGACTACAGTACCTCGGGTGTACCCTTTACCGTAGTCGGGGACCTTCCTATAGTCGGCTGGGCTCCTGATGATTCCTACGCCGAGATTATGGAAGATAAGATTCTTTACTGTTCGGATAATTACTGTCCTGATCCAGTTGGTGCTATTGTCTATCCAGATCGGGTCACTCCTACTATTGGACCTACACCCATAACTAAACCTATCGAAAACATTAAACCGATAGCAGGAGAGGTTACTGTTGTTGATGATATTGATCAGAATCAAACGACCATTCCCGATCATCTAACTCTTCCTATAGTTGGCAAGATAGAACTCAAGTCTGTCTCTCTACCCTTCCTTTCAGTTGTTCTTGGCTTACTAGACGGTTTTAACCCTTGTGCTATGTGGACTCTCCTTTTCTTGATTAGTTTACTTTTGGGTATTCCAGACAAAAAGAGACGTTGGATCTTAGGAGTTGTTTTCATAATGGCTTCAGCCGCAGTTTACTTCCTCTTCATGGTTGCTTGGCTAAACCTTTTCCTCTTTATTGGTTTTGTTGTCTGGGTCAGAATTCTTATCTCCAGTCTGGCTTTGGGAGTCGGGGGTAAAAATATTTATGACTTTTTTAATAACAAAGACGGTGGTTGTGAAGTTGTTGGAGGAAACGAAAAACGCAAACAGGTATTCTCTAAACTTCGCCAAATTGTCTCTCGTGATAGTTTGATCTGGTCACTCATTGGAATTATCTTACTTGCTGGTGCTGTTAACTTAGTTGAGTTGGTTTGTTCTGCCGGTCTACCAGCCATCTTTACCCAATTATTGACACTTAATGATCTTTCTACTTTCCAGTACTATCTCTACATATTTGTTTACATCTTCTTCTTTATGATTGACGACTTGGTCATCTTCCTTATAGCCATGATTACCCTTCATGCTGTGGGTATCGAGAGTAAGTATGCTCGTTACTCCAAGATCATTGGCGGTATCCTAATGTTGATTATCGGACTGCTTCTTCTCTTCAAACCTGAGGTCTTGATGTTTGTCTAACTTTTTTGGATATAATCTCGGGGTTGATGAACATCTACTTAATCGTTCCATCATACAACGAAGGTAAACGTCTCCGCGACATCCTTAAACATGCCAAGAAACACTTTCCTTGTCCTTTTATCGTAATTACAGACCAAAAGCTCAGAAAGCATAAACCAACGACACTGAAGACAGGTCTAATATCGAAGCTCTAATAAAAGATGGTGAAAGCGGTTGATTGATCTGGAAATAGAATGTGTTCTATTGATTGAGTATTTAACAATTTATATTGGGGATTATTTAGAAGATATGTTTTTGGGAAGGCAACTTGTGTAACTTGATATTTTTGTAAAAATAAGTCCAAATCTTTTTTGGATTTAGGCCAAGAAAAATACAAATTGTCAAAAGTTTGAATAAAAACTGAATCCCCGATGACAATTTCTTTTTTCTGATATTCTATATTTTTTTTGAGATCAGTTTTTTGATAATAGCGAAAATAGGAGTTTGGATAAGAATCCTCCCACAACACCAACAATGGCTGGTTGCCATTTTTTGTTTGGAAATCAGACAATTCTTTAAAACCATACTCGTAACTTTGAGCCGAAAGTGTTGGATAAACGTGGAAATATCCAAAGAAGAAACTATAAGCAGAAAAAAGAACTAGGGAAAAAGTGATGACAGAAACAATTATTTTTATCCTTGCTCTAAAAAGGGATATAAAACTGACTATTCCCATAGCAGAAAGATATGTCAATATGGGCATAAGAGTAATGGCTCTTAACAGATATCTAGCGCCATCGTTGGTTATAGCTGCTGGAACGGGAGAAATAATCATCCAAAATAACAATAGCCACTTGTTTTTCTTTTTTGCTTTACCAAAAAACATAAAAGTACCGTAAATCATAAATGGTAGCAAAACTGGGAGGAAGGCCCCAAACTGATTGGTGGAGTGTCGAAGAACGTGGTCCCCAGTCAGGAAGAGAAATTCAGGTGAGAAAAAAGAAAGGTAGGTCTCAGTAAATTGTCTAACAACAGCTGAAGGGAAATTATACAAAACCCTATTAGCTATTTTTTCTGTTGGCAGTCCAAAGGAAAAAATACTAGGAGAAGTTTTTTGTGAATAACCCCTGTAAAGATTGGTTTCGGCGGTTACATTGATGTCATTGGTAATTACCAAACTAACCCCTCTACTTTTATTGGTTAAACCACCATATTTAGTGAATAATATGCCAATAATCGCAAGAAAAAACACAAAGGAGATAGTCAGGATTAATTGCCTTTGTTTTTTGGTTCTTGCTTGGTTATAAATATAGTAAACATAGAAAGGGATAGCTAAAGCTGAAATAACAATCATTGAGGGATAATAAATAGTTGCAAAAAAAAGCGGAACAAGAGAGACAAGATATTGAATAGGTCTTTTTGCTTTTATAAATAGCGTTAAATGGATAAGGGTAAATATTGTAATAAGAGGGATGTGAGTATAGGCACCCTTACTTATCATGAAACTCCAAGGCAAAACTGCAGTGAGTGCCGAGGAAATAAGTGCCACTTGAATATTTTTCCTATCTAAAGCCTTGACAAAGAAAAAGACAAAAATAGGGATAAGTGATCCAAAAAAAGCAACCCCGAACCGAATTCCAAAAACCGTTAGTCCAAAAAGCCAGGTGAAAGTAAATGGAAGATATGTGATTTTATTAAGTAGATTAGAAAGATTAAGGGGTTGTTGAAGAATGTTCAACAACTGTAAATGCCCGAATTCATCTGAATACAGTGAAGGAATATTATGTTTGAGTCTGTAAAATCTTAAGAAAAATGAGACAAAAAGGATAACTAATAAAAATAAATATTGACTGGTTGTTTTTTTAGTTTTGATCATTTAAAAAACTGCTTAGTACTTATTTTAATCTCTTTTTTATCTGCTGGTCTGCTAGTTTTGAAATCTTGATAGAATACTTGGATGTCATGATCATTATAGAAGACTTTAAACATGTCTGATGATGAGATAGTGTGAGAGATTTGTTTTGAAGAACCCCAGTCTGATCCGTAGTCATTGGTGTCGTTTATAAATTCAAAATATGATCCCTCTGGGTATGTCGGATAATTGTTTTTCAACAGATTAATTACTTGTTTAGAAATTCTAGAGCGCTGAACTGAGTAATGTCTAGTGTAGGTTAAATAATTAGTTAGGAGATTAAAAGTTATAAACAGTAAAAGAAAGACTTTTCGGTTCCTCTTTTGACTAATTAACAATAGAGAAATAAACATACTAAAGCCAACCATGGGGAGCCCAAGTTCCAGGGTGAACTTGTGCCAAGGGAGAAAGAGTAAGGGAGAGATTGATGCTAAAAAGATTAAACCAGAAAAAAGATGTTTCTTGTTTAAGTTTTTTATTGCCTTGACAAAAATATAGCCTGAGTAGGAAAATATTGTCGTGGTTCCAATAAGCATGATGTACGACCAGATTGGGTAATCTGTAAATAATCTGGGAATAGGTTTAAGACCACTAGAGATATAATCAACTAATAGCTCGGGAGTCCCAAAAGACCAGGTGATGTACCAAAAAAGAGTGTTTAACACACTTTTAGGTGAAAAGTTCCAGATATAGCTATCTCCTGCTGGAAGTTTGAAGATGTAAAATCTTAAGAAAAGGTAGATGATAGAAATAATCCAAAACGGAACATGTTTTTTGATATTGATTTTTTTATCAAACAAAATCGAATAAGCAAGAAGAATAACGGGCAATACGATGGCTGTTTCTTTACTCATTAAGGCAAGAAGGAAAAAAACTACTGATTTACCAATTTTCTTTTTATCTTTAATGAAATAGATTAACGAAGATAGAATAAAAATGACCATTAATATTTCCTGAAAGGCAGAAAGAAAATAAAGGCGAGTAAAGTTAGTGGCAGATACAGCGTAGATGATTAAACCGATGTCGGCAATTATTTTTTTCTTAAAAATAATTAAGTTTAGAGAATGAAGCAAATAAAGACTATAGATAAATCCAGCCATTACAAACAGGTGGTAAAAAAGACTGTTTAAACCAAAGATTTTCTGAAAGATAAAAAAGAATACTTGAGTAGAAAGAGGGCGATAAAAACTGGCTGTTTGTGGATTTTTACCAAAAGAAAAGAAGTTAAAAAATTCAGAGAACGAATTTATTTGAGATAACCGAAGGTGAGACCAATCATCACCTGAAAAAAAAGTAAACAAAGAAGGAAGAAAAATTAAAAATACAAAGATGAGAATGAGTTTATTTTTCTTTAAAAACTCACTTAAAGTAAACGGAAACACTTTTGAGTTCATTTAGTTATCTTATACAATTTATGATTACTGGTGGGACTATTAAGTAATTTTACATCATATGGTAAATATGTTTTTAGCTCCCAAACAGCTGGATTTACAATGTCATATTCTTTCGGAGCAAGGACATAAAGCGCATCAATATTATTGTAGTTTGTTACGACCTGAGGTTTGAGGTCGTGTTTAAAGGTAAGCACGTATCTTAGTGGATGCGCCCTAGTATCAAAATCAAGTAACATAGCAATATTAAACTTTTTTGGTGGTTTATCTTTTGATATTGTTTCAGCTATACTTTCTAAATTTTTTAGGGTAATGTCTTGGGGGGTAATTTTCCCAGTAGTTAATTTAGAAAACGGAGAGGTAATTTGAAAAAACATGTAACAAGTCGCTAATAATATGGCTGCAAACTTGTTAGTTTTATAAATTAAAGCTACTGCCAAACCCCCAACAATTGCCACCAGAGGCCAAAGATTTAAAAATTGATAATAAGTGTAGAAGCCACCAGCTATTCCTGCTTGAATGTCTAAGAAATATTGATACAGAGTTCTTAAATGAAAAAAATTGTGTTTTAGATCAAAAATTACCATTGGAAAAATTCCCATCATAGCCCCCATCAAAAAAAGTATTCCACTAGTCATTTTTCTTTTTGAAAAAATTATGACCATCAAGAAAGTAACGAGGGCAGAAAAGGCAAACACGTACTGAAGCCCAAACCCTATTCCAGACAATATTCCTAAGATAAAAACAAGGAACAATTTATCTCTGTCTTTGAATAATTTCCAAAGATAATAGACTGACAGTAAACCGACTAAAGGAAGAAGGTTTAAAGACCAGATAAATAAAGAATGATGAATCATTTTTGAATTTAATAAAAATAAGAAAGCAGAAAACCAAGCAGGAACAACACCTATTTCTTTTCTAACCAGTAAATATATTAAAACCCCAGTTGCTATGTTTAACAGACTGAAGAAGATAGTTATGAGAAGGGGACTGTAGTTGAATATTATTTCCAAAGGAATCAGAGCGTAATTGAATACCGCGCTATGAAATAGATAGTGTGAATCTGAGGTCATCCTTTGAATATATGGTTCGCCTAGAAAAGTAAACTTTTCATTTATATATTCACCGGTTGTAATAAGGGACATGGATTGCTCAGGTCCAAATACAAGGCGATTAGGATAATCATAAAAACGAACAAAAAAAGCCATCACCAGAAGAATCGTTGTTATTATTATTTCTAGTTTAGCTGTCCCTTTTTTCATGAATAAGATTCTAATATATGTTTATTGTATCCCTTAAACATGAGCTATATCTTCTGACGATAAAAGCTCATTTGATACACCAAAACTAACACGATGAAAATATTTTGATTATTGTATCTATTTCTTTATCTGTCATATCGGGATTATTTCCAAAATACAACCCCTGATTGTGTATCAGGTCTGCATTTGGATTTGAAAAACTGTTTGAATAGTTTTTTGCATTTTTTATAAAAAACGGTTGATTAACGATGTTTCCACCAACAATTGGCCTGATCTCGACAACATTGTTACACATACCAACGAGCTTGTCTCTTATTTTAATAGACCTGCACACAATTGGAACTGCAAAGTTAGAAACAAAATCAATATGACTATGTTTAATTGGATAATAACAGTTTCCAAATTTATGTATTTTGTTAGAAAATTTAATGAAGTTTTTATTACGTTTTTTATTTACTTCATCAATGTATTCCAGTTGAATATTGCCTATAAAACCGTTTATTTCTGTTGGTCGGAGATTGTAGCTTAAGTCGTAAAATGTATATCTAGAATAAAAAGTGGAGTTCACCTGATATTTTTTTCTTATTTCGTCTCGATCTGGAATACTTAAATTCCGATCCCAACCATGTGCTCTAACTAGTCTTAACATGTTATCTAAAGATTTATCGTCGGTACATACAGCACCTCCTTCGATAGTTGACATATGATGTCCCACATAAAATGAAAAGGTGCTTGCAGTTCCATAGTTTCCAAGTTTTTTTCCTTTATAAACTGTCCCCAAAGACTCACAGTTATCTTCTATTAGAATTATGTCCTTTTTTTTACAGATCTTTCTTATCTCATCAATGTCATCGCAAAAACCAAGAAGATTAGTAATGAAAAAGGCCTTCAAATGATGCTGTGTCAACACTTCCTTCAGTTTAGTACTTGACGTGTTTAAAGTATTTATTTCTACATCAATTGGAATTGCTTTTAACCCGAGTTGAATAATAGGCATAACATTAGTTGACCAAGTGAGAGCCGAAAAACCCACATTATCACCCTTCTTGAGTCTTCCTAAATTAATTAAGGCCTGAATAATAGCAAGATTTGCTGAACTACCGCTATTTAGAAAAACACAATGTTTTCTTTTCTGATAAAAAGAAAAATTGCGTTCAAAATTTTTACACTCTGATCCAAAACTTAGTTGGTTTGCGGTACGAATGAAGTTACAAAGTTTTTTCTTTGTATCTTTTTCATTATGGAAAGTAGACTTAATAAGCTTGATCATTATTTAAAACAATTATACAAAATAAATATTAATGATTAATTCTAATTCGTAGAGGAGCACAAAGGGCATTAACAATTTCTTTTATTGACGTGTTTGACTTTCCCTTTTTTCTGTTAACAAAAATTGTTGTAACCTGATTAATATCAAAACCTAATTTATGCACAAGAAAAATCATCTCCATGAGTACTGCATAGCCAGTTTCACGTATTTTAGATAGATTAATTTCTTCCAATACTTCACGACTATAGCAACGATATCCATTGGTATAGTCAACAATAGGTACCCAGAGAATTAATTTTGCGAATAAATTAGCTAAAAAAGAAAAAATTCTTCTTTCTACTGGCCAATTAACAATCTTACTTGATTTTAAATAACGTGATGCCAGTACAACGTCATGATTTTTGGCTAGAATAAGAATTTTACTTAACTCCTTTGGGTCATGGGAGAAGTCACTATCCATTTCGATAAAATGGCTTATGTTTTTATTTTTTAATCCTTCTGAAAAACCCCTGACTACTGCGGATCCTCTACCACCCTTTCCTTGCCGTTTAATTAATGATATTTGTTTATCTTTTTTTGTAATCAGTTCTACTATTGCGGCAGTGCCATCGGGAGAATTATCATCTACGACGGTGATGAGTGTTGAAGGCAACAACATCCTAATTGCTTTTAATAGAGCAACAATATTATCCTTTTCGTTATATGTTGGAATGATTATTAATGATTTCATAAAATTTCTATTTTAATTATAATACTTATAATAACTTTCTTCAAAAATTTATAAAAACTCTTAAAGATTTAGATCCTCTACTTTAAAAGAATATATTTTATATATTTCCTCACCACTATTTCCTGAAATCGTTTTTACAAGCTTTGCATCAATATCTCCAAATAAAGTATTGGCCTGACGATAGATTATTTTAGCGCGATCATCATAACCACCATAGTATTTAAAATTTGGATTTAAAGCCAACACCAATATTACATCAGTAATATCTGCAGAGATAAATTGATTTTTAGAGGATTTGGTAAACATCATTATCTCTTCTACCATCTGGAGAGAATCGCCTGCTATTGTTTTTATAAAGTTAAACTTTAAACGATTTGTGCGCAAATCAAGGTCTCTTGTAGACGAGCCACATACACCCGTCTCTATCGACTCTTTTTTAAGAAAGTTCCACTGATTGAGATGGTTGTCCCAATACTCAATTAAATAACCCGAAGATGCTCGTCCAGGTCCAGTAGAACTGTAGAGTGCAATAATTGAAGATATACGCTGAGAACCACTTGTTGAAAGATAAAAAGTGGTAGGAACTCTTCCATACCAAAAGGTATTTAGATCTCCATCGTTAATGGTGTTAATAGAATGTTCGGGGTATATTGGAGGAATAGTATCATATGGAGAAAAGCTAACAGAAGTCTCTGCAACGTTACTAATGAATTCCGACCAAAGAATAGTTTGTTTAAACTGGTAATTTGTATTTAATTCAACCCCCGGTAACATCATACTGGTGACAACAAGACTTGTATTTGGATCAAGGTTGTTTACAAGGTATTCTGCAACATCACCATCTCCTAACCCATGAGTCATGTTGGCATTATTGTTTGCGTACGAGACAAAATATTGCTTGTATTCTGTGTTGTATGCATATAAGAAAAGAAAAACCAAAAGTAGGAATAAAGTAGACAACCTTAGTGAAGGTAATTTACTGATCAATCCAGTCTTGAAAAATGGAACAATGATACTAGCACTGACTATGTAAAAGACGGGGAGAAGAACAAATAAGTATCTTTCCTGCGGGATATTGATAACAGAAGTAATAGAAAACACGAAAACTATCCAAAGAATTAATAGCTTGTCTACCCGACTTCGTCTCAAAATTAATATGATAAATCCGATGATAAAAGTAAGTCCAGTAAAATGGTCAATTAATGGATAATTAAAGATTCTCAATACTCCAAAATGGTACTCTGGAGTAATTTTCCCAAAAAGCATTTGAAGTCCACTTAGTATATTCTTTGAGATGGTGGTATTTTGTCTGACTTCATTTAATCTTACTGCTATCCATTGATAATAACTCTCCTTAAGGACGATTAAGGGATCGGATGATCCATTTAAGAAAGCAAATCCACACGAAAGCAATAAAAAAGAAATTAGAGCAATTAGCAAGCCAAAAATAAATTCTCGAGAAAATAGCCATTTCCACCTATTTGTCCAGATTAAATATGCAATAGTAATTGGAGCCACGACATAGGCAATGGGGTAACTATTAAACAGAATTAAACCCCAAATAATTCCACAAAGATAAAATAGTTTAGTATTTTTAGTTGCAACTAGCTTGTACAACAACCAAATCGCAGACACAACTAAAGGAACAATAATCGTAATATGAGTGAAGCCGCTTCGGCTATAGACTAAATGAATTGGAGAAACAGCAAAAAAGAAGGTGGCCAGTAGCGCAGTAGGAATATTTGTGATTTTTTTGGCAAATAAATATAAGAGGGGGATGCTAATAATCCCAACAAAAGCACTTGAAAAGAGTGCCCCATATTCTATTTGTTTAAATAAATTTATAAAAAAACCGATTAGGAGAGATCCTAAAGGCATACTCCAAAATAAATAAGCCACTGGTTTACCAATAATTTGATTATTTTGAAACACTCTAAAGTCACCTTTATTAAATATATGAAGCGAATTAGAAGCTGAGGCTATTACATCACCATCTAGGCCATTAGGCAAAGAGTCTAGTTTCCAAAGACGAAGAAAAATTCCGAATAACATTATTAGAATAAATAATATTATTTCCATTCTACGATTTAACATCGATATGTATTTGTTTTTTATTAGAGTGAAAATTTGAGGAATGAAACTACGGCGAAGATAAGCCTGGTCTTGGGTTAAGGGATTTTTTAGTTTAAGAGAAGGTTTTATATCTAGATCTACTTGAGAAAAAAGTTTTGAGGAGGCTAGAGATGAGTTGTGTGTTTCAGTGAAACCAAATAAGCTGACAATCTTTTTAACTTGGGTTTCCCAGTAAAGTAATGGTTTTTGGGTGAATGATTTAAATTGGGTAAGAATATTATGAACAACGGCAATAACTAGAAAAATGAAGAGCCAGTAAGCTCCCTTTTCAGCTAATAATAGATTGTCCTCAATCAGTTGATAGACTATATATGGTATTGTGGTCATTGCGACGATAAGGTTAGCTTTAGGGGTTAATTTATTTTTTAGCAAATATATACTCCACACAAGAAGAATCGTAGTTTTCCAATATGCTGGTTGGGGTAATGGAATAAAATTACGAATTGCAACAAAAAAAAGTGGTATGGCGACTGAATATAGCCTATTTTTTTCCCAAAATATTGATGATGAATGAAGGAGAATAAAAAACAAAAAAGGTAAAAAATATAGAATAATCGAGTATTGTAGAGCAATAATATTAACAATATTGCCAAATTTTATTAATAAATACTTATACATTGATTGGGAGAAATATTTTGAATTAAGGAATTTGTATTGATACTTACTAGTTAATACCGGTAACAGGGGATCAATTCTAACGTGACTAGATTCTGAACCTGATTTGGATTCTAACTCAATCTGAAATGTTTTTCCTTTTGAATCTTGAATTATGGGAAAACCAAATGGGAATAACTGATGATTTTGAAACTGATCTGTTTTGTAATTCGCTGTGTAATACCAAACCGGAGCACCCTTTTCTTTTAGGCGAAAAATTAATGTATCGTCAATACTGCGCTTAAAAGTATTAAAACGCAAAGAAACAATTCCTAAATTGTCATATTTCGAGGTAAGTTCTTGAGAGATTTTTACTTCAGAAAATAAATCTATATTTTTAATATCTGAAACTCCATGTTCTTGAATTAATACAGAAGGGGATGGGTCAAGCCTGATTACACATATATAAGAGAATATTATCCCATAAAGAAAAAGACAGTAAGTGATAAATTTGTTTATTTTGTTAGATGTGAATATTTTCATTTTTTCATTATTACTCCCACTAAAACATAAAGAGACAATATTAAAAAGATAAGGGCGGAAATTGGAAATAGTTGGGAATATATTTTTTGTGGATGAAACTCTATAACATATTCAATGGTGGTTTGATCCGAAAGAGGGTGGATCACCCACCCATTAACTAATTGGTTAATGAGTAAATGAGATAAATTTTGAATTTCTCTCCCTTCATTTATTACTCTCCAGCCCGGGTGATATGTTTGATTGAACACTAAAATAAAGGGTCCTGTTATTTGACTAATGTTTACAACATATTTACTGGAGCTTAACCGTGTTGTATCAATAACTGGATTATTTTCTGCCAATACATAAGGTGTGGTTGGTCCGCATGCCAAATCAGTCATCTTAAGGGCTTCTGGACACCCTATGATTGATATGTGATCACCAGACAAATCTGATTCTCCAATAATATCCGATATGGAATCAGATGAATATATAGGAAGTACTGAAGAATAAACAATAGGGTAAGCATTTTCAATATGGCAAATTTCAGTAACTGACCAATCTGAGCTTTGGTTGTCAACCGAATGGCAAAAAGATTCAAAATCCTTTTGATCAGGGGAAATACTTATTAACGATTTTAGATTATTTCTATTAAAAATGTTGTTCACACCATAAACACCTAACAGTTTCTTGACATACAACATGTTGTTTTTGGAATGATGAAGTGCCTGGGTAAAGTTTGCTATTAAGGGATCGCTTTTGTCACTAGAATAGATTCCGTTTGCATAAGGAGAAAAATTCGCCTGCATATCAGACATTTCCCAAAAAGCTTCCTGAAACCGAACATTTGATTTGGTTCCTATCCCTCCACCAGAGGGAAGAAATAAATTTACTTGATCTGAATATTTAGCTAGTCCATTTTTAGAATCACTCATGGGTATGTCTAAAAGTCGAAGGCGAAAATCTCTACCCATGTATTCATTAACATCAGCGGCGTCATTGAAAGTAGAATATGTTTTACCAGAATAAAAAGGGTAAGCATATAAAATCAAGGCTATTACAACACTCAAAAAGATCTTTTTATTTTTGATTACTGAAAGTGATAGAGCTATGCCGAGAGATAACCCCAATGAGGTTATAACTAAAAAACGACTGCTATCGCGAATTATTGAAGAAAAAGGAAATTTGGCTATGTGTTCGCGGAACAAAAATACTATTGGAGCAACTAAAATTAATGTTATGGCAAAGTAATAAAGTTTTTGCAATTTATGAGTTTTATTTGTTGTTGCAGAGTAAATAATTAAAATAATTGGAAAAAGCGAAAACAGAACCAAAATTGGCGGATATGCAAATTCAAACTGTTGATTAAAAAGACTTCCCCACCCTCGAAAAGAATTTAATAAAGATGTAGCTTCTGAAAACCTAGTTACATCATAATTTGAAGTGGTCTTAAAGGAAGTATTCATATAATAAAGGCTGGTGACGATCCAAGGAGCATGAACAATTAATACAGTGACAATCATTGTTGCAATCCCTATAAAAAATTTAATTATCTGTTTTAATAAATTAACTGGTTTGACCTGATAAAGAAATACGAGAGTATAAATTATTGGAAACCAAACAATTACTTGGGATTGCATGAAACCTAGGGCACAAATATATCCTAAAGTGATAACTCGTCTTACTCCGCCTTTTTTGAAGTAATCGGTGGCAATAAGTATAAATATTGGAGCAAGGGCAAGAAATATTAAGACGAGATTCCAACCCATATTTAAATAATTAAATACCAATGGAGAAAAGAGATAACTTAAAGCTCCCACAACCGAGGCTGGTTTATTTTTTGTGAGTCGATAAAACAATAAATAAGAGAACCAATAAATGCCAAATATTGTTAAAAAGAGAGTTGCTTTTTGAAAAAAAATTCCACTTAAGCCGATACTCGCTACTACTTTTGCTAATAAACTAAATGGATATATATTTTTATGAAGTATCTGCGAACCTGTTGGTATTTCTTGGTTGCTCCATATAAACAACGGTCCCTCTCCAAATATACGGAGTTGTTCATTAGTGTAAGGGAAAACCCAATCACCACCAACGATCAATCCAGGCTTACATAAAGGCAATATAATGATGAAAAAAATGAGAAACAGGGGTAATAAGAAAATAGCCTTGTCGACAACTTTTATCACTTTCATTTGGGAGATAAATTGTTCATATCTAAACCTGTTAATACAATATCACATTAACAAGTCCTAAGTATATCAATAAAACATCGTTATAAGCTGATTAGACTAAGACTTCTCTAGCTATACTCTGTGCTTTATACTAAACTATCTTTACTTTCATTCATTATTTTACGTTAATCATGGTATCAAAAAAGGATATTGTTGAAAAAGAGTTAGGGATTCCTCCAGACTATCAATACAAAGCTATTACAGAAGGAGTTTGGTTGCAGAAAAATTGGCATCGGAACAAATTTAACGTTATGCGCGACTTGTTGGATACAAAAAAATCCAAAGTAGTATTAGATTTAGGAACCGGATCTGGAAACTTTGAAATGTTGTTCTCTTCACTTTTTAAAACAATAATCGGAGTAGATTACAACAACGAAGCTTTGTCTTTTTTTAAGATCTCAATTAAAAAGTAAAAGAATTAAAAATGTTGCCCTTGTCCAAGCGGACATCCGAAAACTACCCGACCGTGTAACAAAAACTAAGTACGACTTGATTGTGATAATTGACGTGATTGAACATGTAAGCATTACTGATGCAACAAAAATTATAAAGAAATTAAAAAATCTTCTTTCTAATAATGCTCAATTGATAATCATTACTCCTAACTATAAAAGTTTGTGGGTGGTTTTGGAAAAATTACTTGATAAATTATCGGTGATCCCCAAATTAGTTGACGAACAACATTTAGCAAAATTTGATTCAAATAATCTAAGTAAGATACTTAATGATGCTGGTTATGTGAATATTAAATCTTGTTCATTTAATCTATTTTCCTATTTATTCCCATCACAAAGAATCAGTAATTGGTTGCTTAAGCTTGAAACAAAGTATGTTGGTTCGCTAGGGTGTTTGGTTTGCGTCAGTGCACACAACACACATAAAAAATAACTAATCCTTGTTTGATCGTGCAGTCCAAAAAGAAAGTATAACGACCTCTATTATTAATATAAAAATAATGATAGGGAGCATAATTGGATGAATTTCAAGAAATCTTTGAAAACTATTACCTGCTTCGTGCGGATAATAAATCCAATTTATATAATAATACTCGATGAGGGTTGATATTAGAATCAGAATTTGAAACCACAGAGACATCTTTCTTATAAAAATGACACCGATGCCAATAAAAAGTGGAATTAATCCAAGATGATACCAATTAAGTCCAAGTATTGCATAAAAACTCAGGAATATAAAAGTTGTCAAAAAAACTATAAACAGAGAATATAACAATATATATTTATTTTTTTTAGCACGAATAAGCACGAGTGATATTAAAATAAAGGGTAATAGAAACAACCCCAAGGCAGTTGGGAATGTTGTGCGTAGTGGTCCCCAGGTACGAATCACCGATTCTTTAGGATTGGCAAGAAATATACCAAGGAAATTATCCGTCTTTGCTCGAACAATGTCCAAAATATTTCCAGTATGTAGACCAGACGTTGAGCTCATTGAAGCAGTGGTATTCTCCCAGTTCCCTGACGTCATTGAGGAGATGAGCAAACTGTTTCCTGGAATGCTCTTGGCCCAAATTAACCAGAAAACAAATGTTACAAGAGGAAGTAAATAAATCCAAATAATGTTAATAAACTTCTCCTTCTTTGGATGGCGAAATAAATGTATGAGATGATATATCGCTATGGGGAAAATATAAACCAAAGCAAAAGGGTGAGAAAGAAAAGCCATTGAAGCAAAAAATGAAGCGTATAGAGAATTCTTCTTTGATTGTAGTTCTTTGTTTCTTATTGAGTAATACATAAACATGGAAATAAAGAAAAGCGCAAGTAATCTTACTTGTGCAAAATTTCCAGCAAAGAACAACCAGTGGTTAAAAGATAACAACATAGTTGCCAGATAAGCAACTTTTCGGTTAAATGTTTTCTCCAAAAGCAACCAAGCCCCAATAAGAAATATTGGCAATATGGCAACACTAACCATTTCAAAGATAAAAAATCTGTCTCCAAACAAATTTAAGAAAGGTATTAAATACAAAGACAAAAGGGGAGTTCGATCGGAGATTTGATAACCAGCCATCATCTGAGAAGCTTGGGAGCTATTGTGGTTTAACGTATTATTCCATATTTTTGTGACACCGTAAGGTAGCATGAAGTCTGTTTCATAAGCCCCATACGGAGTAGGATAATAGGATGAATAATCGTAATTTTGGTCGAGTGTTGAAATAGCATTAACATCGTATTGATCCCTGAAATAAAAAAAGAAAAGAGAGTTAATAAAATAGACGAGAACAATAAGACTAACAAAGATTGTAGCTTTGGGTAGTTTTACACGAAGCCGAAGATTTTGAATAATGCATATGGTAACAAGAATAATCAGGACGTACTTTATATTTACTTCAGGAAATAAAGTCACATTTATTAATCCCAATAAAGAGATGATTGCTATTCCTTTTCCCCATGCTTTAGCGAGAGAAAGCGGAGTTAATTTTATATTTTGACGATTTTCAAAACCATATCCAATTGATAACGTAAACAATACTATAAGAGCCAAATAGAAAACATAACTTACCGGTTCCCTGCGGACCACAAATAAACGGTCAAAAATCTGACCTAAGAACGATGATGGTTTTTTATCATTTATACGTATTTCTCCCAAAACTATTTGCCCGTCAGCTGAGGAGGATTCAAAAAATGTAATCCTTATCGCCGAAACCTGATGAACTGCTGATACTGGTTGTGTTGTGATATCTAAAGTAGAGGATTGATTGCCATTCACTTTTAAAAAAGATGCCCATCCTATTTGGTTAAGATTAGAAGTTTCAACTAAAAAAGTTTTTGGCGGTTTGACTGGAAAAAAAAATTCAATATTTGTAAAACTAGACGGATTAGCTAAGTAAAGTATTAGTTGTGACGGATTATTATGAGACGTTTTCAGACGGTATTGATTGTTGACAAGACCATCAATAATCAAGCTAGGATTATTAACATCAGGTTCTTCATTGGTGGTGAGATTTTCTGATGAAATACGAGCTTTAATTTTAGTAATTGAAATGGATTTTGAAGTCTCCCCGTAAAAATTTAGTCCAATACGTAAAAGTACAAAAATACTACAAACCAAGGCGATGCTTTTTAATAGTGATAAAATTCTGTGTTTTTTATTCATTAAATAAAGAATGTCTGTTGTTTACGTGATACATTTTCCCATGTTTCAGAAACATTTCTCATTTTTTGTTTTTTTGATTGTTGTTGTTTTTTAAAGAACAAAATAGCATTAGCAAATGATTGATAATCTTTTGGTTTTATATATTTAATATATTTCTTATATTCACCAAAAACTTCATGATAAATTTTTAAATCATAAGCTACAACAAACATTCCACAGGCCAGTCCTTCTAATAGGCCAATACCATAACCTTCTTCATGCGATGGGGCAACTAACAAGGGTGTGGACTTCATTATTGAGTATTTTTCCCTTTCACTAATAAATCCCAAATACTCAATATTACTTTCTATATTCATTGTTTTTGCCATTCGTTTAATGTTTTTTAGCTCCGAGACTGATGAAGCACCGATGATTAAAAGTTTAAACTTAGGACTCTTTTTTGTGATAATTTTTATAATATTTAATGCATCGTAGATTCCCTTGCTTTTGTTTAATCTTCCAAGAAATACTGCATCACCTTTTTGATTTATTTTTGGAAACTTCTTTATTTTGTCAAGATCAATTCCCGCTCCAGTTACTTTGATGTCTTTTTTATTGAACCCTATTTTTATCAGCTCTTTAGCCCCTTTATTGCTTAAAACAAATATTATATCCGAGGTCTTTTTTATCACACGGAGGCTAACCCTTTGTAATAAAAAGGATACGGTGTTGTTTATTATATTTCCGGTTCTATGACTAGGGTTAGGATTTAGATGGTAGAAGTTGCACACAACCTTTATTTGAGGGTTAAAAGCTTTAATTAAAAATGCGACAAGACTATTACACAAAAAGTCTCCCGTTAAGTAAACAACCTGACCATTCTTTAATTTGGAAATATATTTAACTGAGTTGACTGTTCTTAAAAAATATAAATATACTATTAATAATCCACCGACAAAATTTGACGAAGGAATAATTTTAGTGTTATCTGTTGAGTAAAAATGGTGTTTCCCAAGATAATCTCTAACACTAGACCTGCTTGCTTTTGGACCAAGTACGTGGAAGTCCTGATTCATCCTCTTTAATGACGTCAGGGACAATACATCTCCTCCAGATGAAATTTTTTCCCCTAATAATTGATTGGCTAAAACTATTATTTTCATTGCAAAGAAGAACTTATTGGGTAGCTGTTTTTTTAATCGTACCAATAAGAAGACCGTTGGCGCAGATATAAGGGTGGCCGTATTTAACATTTTTAACTCCATTCCAATCTGTTTCAACCCATTTATTGTCTCTTGAGGTTCGCTTTAAGTAGGAAACTTCATCAAAATGAATTTTGCCGTTCTTTATTGATTTGTCCATTTCTGTGTTGTATCCCAAGGGTAAGGTGACTATTATTTTTCCTTTAGGAGAAAGTAATTTTCGTAAGTTTTTTATTGCGCGAAGAATTTTTGTAGGTTCATGTGGGTTTTCGTCCCAACCAACATGTTCCAAGGTTGAAATGCTTACAATCAAGTCATACTTTTTTTGTGTCTTAAAACTTACCACGTCTTGATTTATTACTTTACTTGTTTTTTCATACTTGTCCAGAATGTCGTGGTTGACTGGATAATAATGTGACAGAACATTACCCACCTCTAGAATTTCTTTTCCTTTAAATTTTCTTACAATTTCTTTTATGATTGGAATTTCAACAGATCTTTCTTTCCTCCAGGTTGGATTATATGTGTGAATAAAGTATTTATATTCTTTTCCGTTAAAGGTAAAAGTCCTCGAAGATCTAAAAAGTTTGTAAAAAAGATAACTGACGGTAACACGAAGAACATGGTGTATACCCATGCTTCTTGAAACTTCATTAATTATTTTCAGGCTGTTCTGTATTCTTTTGGGAAAATTATTTTTTTTAGGTGAACTCATCTGAAAACATACTGGTGACTGATAACGCTATTATCTGTATATTATACGCCACCGACAATCTATTATTATGAAGAAACTCATTAATTTGAAGTATAAATACAACTATCTGTTAATTCTGATTGTTCTGGGGAGTTGTATTTAAGATTTTCAGGAATAAGTTTTGGGCTTTCTGCCAATAATTCATATTCTTCCTTTTTTAAGTAAATAATTTTTGAATCTAGATGTGCCAATCTTCCAAAACATAGGACTTCTAATTGCCGTAAAAGAATTTAGGTATTTTGCAATGCGAATTTCCGTCGTAGATAATATCGGGTGATTGAGGATACTGTCCCAAGCATAAGAAGTAATCTTATTCTTTTTTTGTACAAACAGAATAAATATCAGTTGATAAAATTACACAGATTATGGGTAACTGAAGAAACACCTTCATCACTTTTGAGTCGAGTATCGAATCAATAAATTTTGCGAGCTTTTTAATTAATCCACCTTTCTCAGACATCTGTTTTGAGTAATACATCACATCCTTATACAAGATAATTTTTTTTACTTTTACGTATTTTGAAAGTATTTTTTTGAGTGATTTGGGTGATTGTTCATTGACATGATATTTTTCAGATATTAATTTTATACCAAACATGTGTGCAATCGCTCTGACAATGCTCATATTCAGTTTATTTGGTGATGTGTGAACCAATAATTTACCCCCCTTTGAAAGAACTCTATTTGCTTCGAACAGGGCTTTTTCTAATTCCCATTCATGAAGATGTTCTACAACATCCAGCATTACAACAACGTCGAAGGAATTTTTTTTGAACGGAAGTTTTTTTGCAAGTGGATCAAGTCCTGTTACTTTTCCTATTTTTAGCAATCTTGAAGGAACGGTTGGTCCACACCCAAGATTTAAAACAGCACTGTTTTTCTTTAATTTTGCTTTTTTCGCTATTTCTGGGAACAGGGATTTAAATTTCACTTGAAGTTCACACCATTCATCGTCAACAACATTAGCCACATTAGCCCAATCGTTGTACTCAGATTTTTATGCGTCTGTCCATCTTCTTTTACTAGCTTTCATAGAAATTTTCAATATTATATATTCTATTATATATTCTATTGTTAGTATATACTTTCATTCATGAATTATACGAAGAACTACAGCTTTGGTACTGATATTTCTAGAGTGTTTAAAAATAAGATCATTGATTTCATCCGCAAAAAGAGAGTTATTGATTTGGGGTGTGGAAAGGGTATTTATTTGTCATATTTTGGAAAAAATTCAATGGGGCTAGATATTTCTCCAAAAAATGTCGCCTTAGGTAAAAAAAGGGGCTTAAACATTAAACAAGCTGATTTAAACAACTTACCTAGAATTTATCAAAAGTTTGACGTTGTATTTTCCTCTCATGTTATTGAACACTTGGAAAACCCAATTTCTTTCTTGAAATATTCAAATAAGTTATTACATAAAAACGGTCTTTTAATTCTTTCCATTCCAAATGAGCATAGTCTAATTTGTAAAATCTATCCATATTTTAATGGTAAAGGCAATCATTTATATAGTTTTAGTATTCGTAATATGACAGAATTGTTGGAGTTTTCAGGATACAAAGTTAATTTTATTTACAGGGATTATTACACTGCATTGACTAAGAAACTCAAAATTAATCCATTCCTGTTCATCATTGATTTTCTTCCCGACTCAATAAAGAATTACCTTTCTTGGTCCTTTTGGTTTGTTGCAGAAAAAATATAATAATTTATATTTTTTTAAGTTTATAAATCAGTGGATTGTACAATCCCATAGCGACTAATATCTTTACCAAATGAAGGGTCTTTGCAAGCGAAAATAATATCATAAAAATTTTACTATGATATTTTTTTTGAGAAATTGATTCGATAAAATACTTTTCCCCAAGTTTTTGAACTTCGATATTTATACCAGCTTTTGCTAACCTATTAAATACACAATCGAAACTGGATGGCTTAACAAACAACAAACCATCCAAAAAATCAGTTTTTCTACCGATGATTCTTAATACTAGTTTTGATATTTTTTTTGAGAATAGGGGTAAAAATAACTGATAATGATATTCCCAAGAAATTTTATAGTTACATGTGATTATTAAAAACTCTCCACCTGGCTGGAGCATATTTATTGCCTTCAAAATATATTCATATAAATCATTTACATGTTCTGCCACGAAAATCGACACTATTCTGTTATATTTGTATCTGTTACCTTGATTTTCCTTAATCACCCTTGAGCGAAGGTTGTTTGCCTCGACTCTTGCCCTTACAATCTTATAAAGATCAGAATCCACTTCAAACCCGTCTATCTTATATCCCTTGTTACCAAGATAAACTACCACATTCCCAATTCCACACCCATAGTCTAAAATTGTTTGATTCTTGTCTAAACTCATCATTTTCTTTATCCATTCAACCTCATCTTTTGCTTGATTTTCTTTGACCATTTGACTGATGAAAATTTCAAATGCCTTATTGCCCGGAACCACCCCTAAATATGTTTTTACATAATAATCATTTATCATTTTTCTAATATTTTTAGAATCTTTAATTTCTTTGAACATTTATCTTTTTGTCTTTTTCAAAATATGATGCTTAAAGCTAGATTTCTTTCTTTTCATTTTATGAATAGCCATAACATAAAATTTAATCGGAATTATCTAACCATACTGTTCAATTCCCCAGGATATGAATTCTGCCACAGTTCATCATTGTCTGTCATTTATATGCAATAATTTTGACTCCGGGCCAAAAATTCTTGTTGTTGTTGCAAAGATTAATTAATACCTTCCGTACGATTTTATTCTTTATACCATTTAACTGAACAATACATCGAAAATTTGTAATTGATATATTTTTTGCCTTAAATCCAGAATTTTCGTGTAATTTTCGAAGCTGATTCTGGGTAAATTGAAGTTCGTAGCCGAAGATCATATGCTTTTCTTTTAGCACTTTTATGTGAATAAATTCAGCAATTTGTTTCAAAATCGGAATGTTTGGTATACCACCCCATTTGCTTCTATATACAAAATTTCCAATATTAAATACAGGAACAGAATTGAACGAAAATCCTCCCTTTTTCAGTATTCTGAATAGATGCCCAATTGCAACCTTCGTGTTCTTAAAATGCTCAATAACTCCTCCCCCATAAACTATATCAATAACATTATCTTTTATTGGATTATTTTGTATATCACCCTTAATTAATAAATAATTCTTAATTCCGTGATTTTCGAAACGTTTTTTTAAATACAAAAGAGAATTGATCGAAAAATCAATTCCAATAAAAAACCATCCATTCTTGGCGAACTCTTCCCCTACAAAAGCCGTCCCAGACCCCAATTCTAAAAAAACTCCTTTTCTGTAGTTTTTGGGTATAAATTCAACGATTTGATCAAGAGTACTTTTTAAAAAGAATTTTTTATAGTCTCTTTCTAAATCTAATAAATATTTTTTATTACCATATAATTTATCCCATTTTTTTAGCGAACTATCAGTCTCTTCAGAGACATCAACCGTCATATCTGGAATTGTATCCTCGATTAACGAATATTTTTTGCGACAATTTGTGCAAGATATCTTTCTGTTTCTTAATATTACTCTCCCACCACAAATACTACATTGCAAATATTTATTAATTAATGATTCCGTGTGCCTATTAGTCATGTGCTGTGTACCTATTATATATTATTTTGGCATTCATATCGGAAAACTTTTTTAGGGCAAATTGACGCATCTTGTGTTGTTTTTCATGTAATACTTTTTTATTGTTCACCAATTTTTTTATTTCATTGTTGAAATTTTTCAGTGTTGGGTCGATTAGTACAGCTCCGGAATTTTTCAAGATACTTAGTAATGTTCCTTTGTTTGAAGATATAATTGCTAACCCAGAACCTGCTGACTCTAATATTACTGAAGCAAATCCTTCGGCATAGAGTGAAGGCATGATAAAAATATCAGAAGATTGATAATTATCTCGAATTGCCATCATTTTCTTTTTATAGTCTGATGGCAAACGAGTAATGATCATTAAATTTTTTAGATTTTTGTAGCGGTCAATAAATGTCTTTCTGTCAGGACCATCACCAACTATCGAAACAAAATTTAAACTCGGATTAGACTTTGCAATTTCTCCAAAGAGAAAAATACCTTTTTTCTTCAGTCCACGACCAACAAAAATTATTTGTATTGTTTTTGATTTAATTTTGATATTAGGTTTGAAAAAATCCGTATCAATCCAATTCGGGTGAATTGCAATTTTTTCTTTCGGAATACCAATTTTTATGAGTTCTTGTCTTGATGGTTCACCCACTGCAAGAACATAATCATAATGGAACAATATATTTCTAATAAGAAATGCAAGAAAAGGGCGATTTTCAAAATTGTAAATCGCATGTGTACTTATAACTTTTCGTTTTCTAAGAATTCCACCAAGAATTGTTCCTACAAAACCTGCAGCAAATCCATGAGAATGAATAACGCCAATCTCTTTTCTTCTCTTAATTCCAACCATAAGGCTTAAAAACAATATCCCTGGAACTAAATATAGAAAAGTTAGTATCGAATTGTGTTCAATTTTTGGGAACAAACCATTCGCAAACCAAGGCATACGGTAAATTTCGTAGTTTTCTTTTTTTTCGTAGCCTTTTGCTTTTACAGGCGTAGTTAACGGTTGATAGCTTATAATAATTGCCTTTTTGTTTTTCTTTTTCAAAAATTGAGTTAATTTTTGAATGTGAGACTCAACTCCTCCCTGATTAGGTGAAGTAAAAGGACAAATAATAAGAACTTTATTGTTTGAGGTCATTTAGAATTCTTAAAAAGTCAGAGTTTGTAATAGTGTTAGATGAAAGTAAATAATTTTTCTTTATATTTGCAGACTTCCCCGCTGCAATATCACTCGGAGAATCTCCAATTAAAGCACACGATGATAATTTTATACCATAATCAGTCAAAGCATCAAGAATTAGTCCTGGTTTAGGTTTGCGACAATCACAGCCATCGTCGGAATGATGAGGACAAAAATATACAGATGAAATTTGGATTTGTTGCTTATTTAGTTCTTCAACCATCTTTGTCATGATATTTTTGAAGTTTGATTCTGTCATACACCCCTTAGCAATTCCTTGTTGATTAGTGACAACAACAAACTGATAATCGTTTTTAAGACCAGATAATAGTTTTACTATCTGTGGGGCAAATTTAAATTCTGACCATTTTGTTACATATTCATGTTCTTTCGGGCGAATATTTATCACACCATCACGATCCAAAAATAATAAAGGTTTGCTATCCGAAGCTTTTGAAAAAAAATACTTATTAATCATGTTTTATCAAAGCTGTTTTTAAGTACTCTGTCAGTAGATGGATATATATCATATGTATGTCCTCTATGTGACCGTACGACTCTGATCTAACGATTACTTTATGATTTAGTATCTTAAGTGCTTTGCCCCCGTTAAAACCAAGAAGTCCTAGAGTTTCAACCTGAAGATCCCTTGCCGTTTTAATTACCGAAATTATATTTGGTGAATTTCCACTCCCAGTAATTACAATTAATAAATCTCCAGGGTTGGCTAGGTTTTTAAGTGATTCAGAAAACACATCTTTGTAAGAAAGATCGTTACCTATTGCCGTAAGTGTTGGCATGTTATCGGTAAGCGAAATTGCTCGAAGTCGGATATTTCGATAATTTTTACTATGTCCTAAAATTGTCTTGTTTAAATCTACCAAAGCATGTGATGCTGTTGCAGCACTTCCACCGTTTCCTGCAAGAAATATTGTTTTCCTTTGCTTGAGTTTATTTTCGACAACTTTAAATGAACTAACTAATTCTTCCCTATCTAGTTCAGACAATAAAGTACACAAAGTTTCGAAATAATCATTGATAAGATTGCGTTCTTTTTTTTTCATTAATGTTGGTAGTAAACAATACGACTTCCAAATCCTTCAAAGGAGAAGGGTGTTGGAATAAGTTTCGGGAGCGCCTTGATTATTTTGGCATGTTTTGAACTTGGTGCATAAATAAGCAAGAAACCTCCTCCGCCGGCACCAAGGACCTTTCCACCTATTGCTCCATTTTTTTTAGCAATTTTGTACCAATTATCAATATGTGGATTTGAAATTTGTTCTGATAACTTCCTTTTAAGTTGCCAATTTTGGTCAAGAATTTCTCCAAACTGATCAATATCATTGTGTGATAGTGATTTGTTTAAAGATCTCGCTAAGTCAGCCATAGTCTTTAAATGAATAAAGCAGTCTGGATTTTTTGATAATTGTTTTAATTGATCATTCAGAACCTTATCCGCTGAACGAGTATTCCCCATATACATCAGTAATAGATTTTCTTCTAGCTCGGCTACTTTTTTAGGTTTGATAATTATCGGAGATACATTTATGTCACCGTTTTGGTTAAATTCAATAAAATTTAATCCTCCAAATGCCGTCGCATATTGATCTTGCTTGCCAATCGGCTTGTGACAACGTTTAATTTCTATATCACACGCATCCGATGCCAAATCTTTTTGACTACTGTAAATTCCGCGATACGCATTTAATGCGTTAAGTAGTCCAACTGTATATGAACTTGACGATCCGAGTCCCGTTCCAGAAGGTATGTCAGAAATAGAGGTAATTTCTAAACCACTATAAATCCCCACATGCTTTAACGATTCGCGTATTAATTCATGTTTTATCTTATCAGGATGTTTTGCAAATTCGGTTTTTGAATAACTAGCTCGTATTAAATTGTCGAATTTTTTATTGACAGTAATGTAAATATACTTATTAATAGTCGAGCTAACAACAGCGCCAGGAAATTTTTTATAGAATTTAGACATATCTGTTCCTCCCCCAGCAAAACTTATCCTCAATGGTGTTTGTGAAATTATCATTTGATTATCATTTTACACTTTCATAAACAAAGGTTGTACCAATATCATAAAAAAAATTGTTTTTAAGATGATGGCCGTACAAAGAAAGACCTTTTTTGAGTATGTTGGGAAAAACATCAATACTAAAGTCTGATGGCAATTGGTTTGGAATATATTTTAAAATTTCATTCTTAAAACAATAAATTCCTGCATTTGTGAAATTTGTGTTATAGTCTTCTGGATTTTTAGGTTTTTCTACAAAAAAAGTTATCTTACCTGCTCTGTTAAGTTTTACCAATCCCTTTCCTTTTAATTTATCGCTTTTTAATAAGCAAATTATCCCCAGAGAGTTTGCCTTAGACTGGAAATATTCAAGAATTTTATCGTAATTAAAATGCGAATAATTATCTCCATAAATAACAAAAAAGTCTTCTCCTTTTAACCATTTTTTAAATTGTCTGACTGCACCAGACGTACCTCGCATCTTTTTTTCATTAGAATAATGGATGTTGACCCCAAATTTTTTTCCATCACCAAAATAATTTATAATCTTTTCGGGGAGATAATGCAGATTAATTCCTATTTCTTTAATACCAAATTCCTTTAAATTTTCAATATGATATTGAAGAAGAGGTTTTCCTTTTATAGGCAACATAACCTTAGGATTATTAAAAGTATATGGTCTCAACCTTGTTCCGAGTCCTGCACAGAGAATAATTGCTTTCATTTGTTATTAAACTTTGACCGATAATAATCTATGGTTTTATTAAGACCCTCATGAAGTGAAAATTTTACCGTCCATCCAACGGTATCATTTATTTTTGAGGTATCTGCCACCAAATGCATTGGATCTCCTGGTCGCTCGCCCAGATCTACAATCTCTGTCTTTTTTCCGATGGCCTTAAATATACTTTCTAGCAAATCTATCATTAAAATTCCTTTTCCAGAACCGATATTAAAGTAATTGAATCCTTTTAATTTCATTACTGCAAGATGAGCAAGGGCAACATCTTCGACAAATATATAATCACGTAATTGATTTCCTTTCCAATAAAGCAGGATTGGTTCGTTTTCAAGAATTGCTTTAATCCAGTTTGGGACAGCCCGAGTGACTGGTTGTTGTTCATCAAATGGCCCAAAAACGTTGAAATACCTTAAAGACGAGCTATTAATACCATAAGCGTAATAATAGGAAGACAGTATTGCTTCAATGGCTAATTTAGATGAACCATAAGGTTGAAGGGGTTTTTTGACTGAATCTTCCCCAATGAGTCCTTTTTTTGATTCACCATAAACAGCTGCGGAAGAGGAGTTAACAAGGTGTTGTACTTTATTTTTTCTCATACCCTCAAGTAAATTAATTGCTCCAATAATGTTGTTAGTGTAACAACCCACGGGGTCTTCTAAAGAAAGTTTTATTATGCTGGTAGCCGCAAAATGAAATACGTAATCCACTTCCTTTAATGCTTTATTTATTTCCTTTGAATTACGCAAATCACCTTTGATAAATTGTGCTCTATTATCGACAAAGTGTCTATATCCCGTAGAAAGATTATCAAAAACAATAACCTTATACCCCCTATCGCAAAGTAACCTGACTGTGTTTGAGCCAATAAAACCTGCTCCACCAGTAACCAATACTGTTTTATTTATATTTTTTTGATTTATTTCCCCCTTCATGTTGTTCATTTATTGTTTCCAATTAGCACGATCAGCTTCGGCAGGTTTGATCTTACCTCTGATCCATCCATAAAGATAGATTATCCAAGTAGAGTAACAGGCTATTGGATGAAATAACCAAGCCTTGTCTTTAGTTTTTAATAATCCCCTTAATGTTTGATAAATAATTGGAAATACTAATAGACACTGTATTTGGAACCAAATTATTTTTGTTAAGTAACTTCCTTCCCAGTCTATTTCTCTTGATTTCTTTGACTTATGAAAAGACATGTCTCTAATTCTTCTTAGCTGTTTTTTGAAAAATTTACTGGGATTATCTTCTACAAATGTATGAATAATGCCTATTTTTACCTTGGCGATGTTAACTTGACCTTTTTTTTTGATTAAACTGAGCAAGACGTCAATATCAAAAAGATAATCCCCGATTTTTGCTTGTTTTAGAGCACTATTTCTAATAATAAAGCCATTAGCACCGATAGTGGGTATTGGTTCATGATCTAAAGTAATTTTTAGATATCCTCCCTTATCTTCTTCTTTAAAATTAAGATTGGTCCATTTTCCTGTTAAATCGCTAACACGATCATAGTTACCGATGAATAAGCAAATAGGGTCATTCATACCAAGCGAGGCAAAATAGCGAGTCAAATAGGGATCTTTTTTTCTGTATGTGTATTTAATTGGTTCACTGGCAATAATTGTTTTATCCTGAAATGGTTGGATCATTTTTTTGAGCCATGATTTGTGGGGTAATATATTGTCTGAATCTATTAAAGCAACTAAATTGCCTGCAGCTTTTTTGATAGCAACTGCCTTACCCGACTCAGCAGTTTTTAAGGGATTGTTGACGATTTTAGCTTTATATTTTTTGCCAATTTCTAGTGTTTTGTCTGTTGATCCACCGTCGGCGATTATGATTTCTATTTTATTCTTGGGATAATCTTGGACTGAAATTGACTTAAGACATTTTTCCAAAACCGATTCTGCATTAAGTACTGGAATAACAATTGAGATTTTTGGCAGTGTCATTAAAGGATATTATATCTATTTTGTGATATAAACATGAATATGAAAATAAAGATAGATAAAAAGAAATGTCTTGGTTGTGGAGTGTGTGCTCAATTTGCAAATAAAGTGTTTGGGGTGATCGGTGGTAAGGTAAAAGTGAAAGACGAAGTTAAACTTGAAAAATATAAAAAGGAAATAAAAGAAGCTGAAGAAGCATGTCCTGTTGGGGCAATAAAAGTTGAGGATTAATTTATTTTCTGGTTGTTTTGGTAATTTGACGGGTGATTTTGCCGGCTAAGGAGATTATTTTGTTATTCTTTTTTTGCCCAGCAAAGTCGAGTTTTTTGGAGAAAAACTTTAAGGTCAGCCAAATATAATATTTAAATTTATCCCTATCTGTTAACCCCTCTTTTAGTTTTCTTAAAACAAACCGAGGTGTCCAGATTGAGTCATAAATCCCTCTCACAAGAGCATTGATCTCATCATCGGACATTTTTGTTTTCATAATTGGTTGACGCATATCATATTTGTTCCAGTCTGTGGTTTTAAGCCAGTTGTTTTTTTGACACTCTTTAAATAGTGGAGTGCCAGGATAGGGGATGATAACCGTAGCTTGAAGGGTGTCGATATAGCCCTTTTGAAATAAGTCCTTAGCAAGATTAATGGTGTTTTGTGCCTGTTTTTTAGTTTCCCAAGGATAACCAACCATGACAGTGGCGTGGGGCCAAAGACCAGCTTCCTTGGCAATCTTTGCATATTTTAAAATATGTTCTACTTTTGAATTTTTGTTTAGCCTATCAAGAGTTTCTTGATTAGCAGATTCTAAACCATACAAAAGAAACCTAAATCCAGCCTTTTTCATTAATTGATAGTCTTTCTTAGTAAGACCCGAGTTAAATCTCATATTACAATCTAGTTGAATTTTTTTATTGTAGCCTCTTTTGATCATTCCTTTGCAAAACTCTCTCATCCATTTTCCTACTGGAAAAGTGCCACTATCGTCCATTATTTCCACTACTGGATAGTTATCTAAAATATGACCAATTTCATCAAGTGCCCTTTTTACAGACATTACCCTAAATTGTTTACCCGGAAAAAGAGTAGTCCATGAACAAAAAGTACATTTTCCCCACCAACAATCCCTGCCAAACATGGTGTAAGTACCTGGGGTTTTTATATAGTTGCTATTTTTGTAGGCATATAACTCCCATCTAGTTAAATCTCGATCTATAAATGGAAGTTCGTCCAAATTGTGGTTTAAACGAAAATTTCCTGTATTAATTATTTTTTTATCCTGTCTATAATATATCCCAGCACTAAGTTTGTTATTTTTTGCCAAATGATTAGCAATACTTAGCATTTGAAAATCAAAATCCCCACCGGTAATAATGAAATCAACTGGGCATTTTTCAAAAGATTCCCTTGGTAACGCGGTAACATGATCACCCATCATGGCAACTTTTGACTTAGGAAGCTTTTTCTTAATTTCTTTAATTATTTTCCAGTGATGCTTAACTACAGGAGTTTTGGTCTCAATGACTATTAAGTCAGGTTTAATTTTAATAAGTTTTTTCAACCACTTGGAGTAAGACCATTCTTCGGCAATTCCGTCTAACCAGAAGACATCAAAACCTGCATTTTTTAACATGGTGGCTCCGTAAGCCGGTACTATTGGATAGGCATACCAAGGATCATTAGCCCATTGGAATTGTCTGTTTTGACCAAGTAGGGGAGTGCCTTTCTTGGCATTTAATGGAGGATAACAAACAACAACAGATTTTTTCATCTTTTTAGTTTACCACTAAATAAAAAGCCTTGAATGAACCTAATCCCATACCAAAGATTAGTTATTAAGATTGCTGGGATAGAAATTATCCCTTGCCAAATATCTTTTGATTTTTTATATACCCAGACACCATTGACTAAAAGAATTAAAGAGTATAAAAGTGAAAGAATTATGCCCACCCTAACTACAAAGACAATTGACAGGCTAGGAATGAGAAATGAAATTAAAAGATAGAGGAGACCTAGAAATAACAGAGAAGGGCCAAAGTACTCAATTCTAAATGATGTTTGGGGTAGAATTCTAGCAAAGTTACCCCTATGAATTCCAAAATTACCATTCTGTTTTAAGTGTGGAATCCATAAAGGTCGACGGTGATGGTAAACAAGAACCTCGGGTAAATAAAGAATTTTTTTGTTTAGTTTGTGAGTCAAATCTAAACATAACTTGGTATCCTCACCTGGCCAGTAATGTGAGTCAAATCCTCCAATTTTTAAAAAGTCTTTTCTTCTAACAGCCAAATTCATAGAAGGGTAATCATCTACAAATCTTTTTTTTCGGGGAAGAAAGCGGTAGAAATTTGAACCAGAACCCACTAGGGAAGCCGAAGCCCACCCCGAAGCCTTCTCAAGAAAACTTGTGTTAGGAGGTGTAACACCCGGCCCACCAATACCGACAACATCTTTATCTTCGAATCCTTTAACTATATTTTTTAACCAATTCTTTGATGGGTAAGCGTCGTCGTCTAGAAAAGCCAATATTTCCCCTTTAGCCATTTTTGCTCCTTGATCTCTTTTGTTTGCTGGCGGAATATATTTTCCATAGTATTTTTTGCGAAGACTTTTAGTTTGATAGTCATTCCTATAATCAGTGACTAAAATAATCTCATAATTTGTGTATGATTGATTCTTTATAGCTTCAAATGACTCTGCAATATACGGATTTTCTTTTTTGTAGTCAATTATAATAATAGAAACTAATGGAGATTTTCTTTTCATGAAGAATATCTAAGTTTAAGCTTCTTGTCGTTTTTCCAAATATCTTTTTTATCATCATCGTAATATCGCAAGATAAAAGTACGATAGATGATAGCCAAATAATCTTGAGCAAAATTTAATACAGATCTATATGTAATGTTACTTTGAGCATTAAAATTTAATTCTATAGGAGACTCGTAAATGCGATCAAAACCTCTTCTTTTAGCCACACTCAACATTTCCAAATCAAAAGCCCAGCGTTTAATTACTAGTCTCGGAAGAATATCTTCTAAAACCTTTCTTTTAAAAATCTTTAAACCTGTTTGAGTATCGCTGACGTTTAATCCAAAAAACAATCTAGTGGCACGTTGAACAATGGCACTCAATATTCTTCTTTTAAATGGGTAATTTACCTTACTGGCTTTATGGCGCTTGCTACCTATTACAATATCTGCGTTGTACCACTTCATATGTTCTAAGGCCATACCAATTCCTTTTGAACTTAGATCATTGCCCGCATCTATAAAAGCAATTATTCCGCCCTTAGATCTAGCCATACCATAACGAACAGCATAACCTTTACCTCTATTTTTGGGATAGGAATAAACTTTAATGCATTTATTTTCAGCTTTTTTAGCTCTGTTTTTTGTGTTATCTTTATTACTTGCTTTACCGTCTACTACGCAGATAATTTCAAAGGGTAAGTTAATTCCACTAACTTCTTTTTCGATACTTTTTAAATCTTTTGTGATAGTTTTACAGCCATAAACAGGAACAATTACAGAAAGCATCTCTAGATTGGCTTTTAATGGTTTTTTATTCATATACTAAGGGGATTTCCTGGTGGCAATTATATAGTATGACACCAGAGAGAAAAACAATAAAACCTGAACAAGCAAATTTACCGTCACTACCTGCATTAAAGTTTGATGAAAAAGAGTAATTAACACTGGTTGAAGAAGACAAATTACAAACAAAATAATACTACCCTTTGGTTTTTCAATGGCAAACAAACTGGTAAGGATTATATTACTTAAACCAAACAAAAACATGCTCAACGATACTAAGGGAAGATATTTAACCCCCTGAAGATATTGTGAACCAGAAAGGAAAAGAACTACTTGATGGGGGAAAATTGAAAAAACAGCAACTCCAATTAATCCCAAAAAGAAAGCGGTTAAACTAAGTTTTACGATAACTGATTTTGTATTTTTATTAGCAGAATGACGATTGGAAACAATTGTCATGGTTAAAACACTTATTGGAGTAATACCAAAATAAATCATTTTTCCAAGAGTGGACAGTGAAGCATAAATACCTGATAAGTGTGGACTGAAAAAATATCTGACCAGCAACATATCTATTGAAATTATAGATAGCAAGCCTGCAGATAATATTAATGAGTAAGAAACATACTTTTTAATATTAAACTCAATTTTTTTACTTGACTTAAGCGGTGGATAAATATATTTTTTGATATTGTAAAAACAAAGAGAAATAGAAACAATAGACGCTAAAAAAATGGCTATCACTCCGCTGGTTGCCCCTGCCCCTAGCTTAATGAGAATAAAAGCAAGAAAAATTTTGAGTGATATGGTCGAAAGGCTAATTTTTATATTGGTGGTAAATTTTTGAAATGCTAATAAATATGAAGAAAATATTGATTCTCCGAATGAAGTCAACAAACTAAAACTTAAAACATAAAAAGCTGTAGGCTGTGCCTTTAATAAAAAGGACAATTTGTTGGCAGAGAGAATAATAACTGTTGCAAGAATTAATGATGGAATAAAGGTTTTACGTACAATCCAGTAAAAGAAATGATTGATAGATTTATTATCTTTCTTACCCCTAAAAGAAGATATGTGCTTACTAACAACTAAATTAATTGTTCCCGCAGGGATGGTAATGAGATACAAAAAAGAAAGATATGAAAGAAATTCTCCATAATGAGAGGGTAAAAGCAAACGAATTAACAATAAGTGAAATAGATAGTTTGCAATGCTAACGACAAAACTACCAGTGTAATAAATAAGGGTGTTTTTGGCGTTTTTTGTAGTTAATATTTTTAAGGTCTTTTTGATCACGTTTGTATTTATGATTATTTAATTAGATACTGCATCCAGTTCACTGTTTGCCCGACCCCTTCTTCGATATCTATTTTAGGCGACCATTTAAGCAAATTCTTGGCTTTTGAAATATCTGGCCTTCTTTTAAGGGGGTCATTTGTTGGTAAAGGGGAATATCTAATTTTAATTTCTTTTTTGGTAATTTTTTTTACAATGTTAACCAGCTGATTAATAGTAATTTCGTTTGGATTGCCTATGTTTATAGGACCTTCCACGTCACTGTCTATCATTTTTTCCCATGCGTCTAATTGATCATCTATGTAACAAAAAGATCTTGTTTGTTTGCCGTCTCCGTAAATTGTGAGAGGCTTGTTGTTTAGGCTTTGCCAGATAAAATTAGATATTACACGACCATCATAAGGACTCATAAATGGTCCATAAGTATTAAAAATTCTGATAATTCCAGTGTTTAGATTATGATTCTTTCTATATACCCAAATAAGAGCTTCTGCGTATCTCTTACCTTCATCGTACATTGCTCTTGGGCCATAAGAGTTAACATTGCCATAATAGGTTTCTTTTTGAGGATGTTCAACTGGATTACCATAAACTTCAGAGGTGGAAGCTTGCAAAAAACGTGCATTATATTTTAAAGCAAGTTTCAACATATTCTCCACACCAATACTGCATGCATGGAGAGTAAGTAGTGAATCTTTTTGATAAGCAGGTGGAGAAGCCGGGCAAGCATAATTAAGTATTACATCAATCTTTTTAAAAATCTTTTTAAGAGGTTTTGAAATATTATGATCAATAACTGTTAATTTTGTGTTGTTTGCGACATCCTTAAGATTTTCTCTACTTCCAGTAACGAAATTGTCTAAAACTGTTACTTGATGACCCTGTTCAAGTAGCCTCTTAGTCATATTTGAGCCAATAAAACCTGCGCCACCCGTAATCAATATATGTTTTTGTTTTTTGTTATTCATTCTTTCTAATTTACACCAATTTCACACACATTTCTTTTTTGAATACTAGTCTGGTATGAAAGCCTAAAAGTTTCCTCAAGACATAAATGGTTAAAATTATTTAACCAATCTGTTTCTCTTTGTGGTTTATTTTTATCATGTTCAATAATTAAGTAAGTTAATGAACCATTTGATATTTTTTTCTTTTTCCAAAAAAGATGATTGTCTTTAATATATTCTGGTTGATTGGGAAGATAGGCCAATTCTTCTGGTTGATAATGATATTTTTGAGTTGCATACCACCAAAAAGTGTACTGTTGGGGCAGGTCGTAAACAGAAGGTAAATAACTGTAAACCTTAAATCCTTGCCCTTTGGCATCCTGATAGATGATGTCTATATTATTTAATCTGTTGGCAAAATTACTCGGGTTGTCAGATTCTCTAAAAGATTTATTTAAAAATATTTGATTGTGTTGCTTGACTAAATAAAAAGTATTGACCAAAAATAAAATCATCAATAAAAAATTGAGAAACTTGTTCTTCATCTTTAAAAGTTGAGTAAAGAAACTCGAGAAAATAAATACAAAGGGAGTTGCTAATCCAAATAAATACCAGTGCTTAAGTTTATTTGGAAACAGCAAATAAAACACAATAGACATGACTAAAAATAAAACAGACAGTAAAAAGAACTTGTTTACATATTTATTATTTTTTTTTGAATTAGTTTTGTTTTGATAAACAAAAAATATGAGTGCAGAAACGAATAATAAAATAATCAAATTATGATTTAAATATAGTGTTCCCGACAATTGAGCCCTAAAATTAACAAGTCGATCAATCATCTTCGCCGAAAAATTAAGCTTATTACCTAGCATGTTAGAACTACCGCTGAACTCATTAATAAAAATTTTTGACATCACAAATTTATGTCTTAACTCAAAAACTATCTGAGGAAATAAGGTGGGAAGAAAACCAAACAAAAAATATTTAATATTTCTTAATCCATTTTTTTGTTTTAATAATATAAATAAAGAAAAAGGCAAAAAGATGATGGCGAAAGCGGCCTCAACTTGAAGAAAAAGACCAGAGAATATACCTAGTAAAATTTTTTTATTTCTCGAAGGGTTAAAGATAATCTCATAAGTAAGAAGTAAATAGAGTGCAGTAAACATTGGCATGGGATTTGCATTCCAAACATATCGGGTGACATTAAATCCTATTGGCATTAATAAAAAGAGAACACTTGTAATAACCCCTAATACTTGATTTTTTTTATTAAAATATAACCAGATTATTAATCCAGTTAATTGATACCAGAAAATATTCCAATAGACTAAAAAGGCTGGGTTGCCTGTGCCAAAAACAAAAGCAGGAAAATTAAAGTAATACCAAAAAGGTCCAAGAAAAACACCATTAATACTGGTAGTTGGACCAACTATCTTTGGTACTTTTGAAACAACCATGTGCCTGAGATCCAACACATCTCTTGCTTGATCCATGGTGAAAGCAAAATTATTGTTAGAAACCTCAATTATTCTGACAAAAGAAGAAAAAAACAAGACCAATACAACAAAAATTGTGGTCGTGTTTATCCATCTGAAACTTAGAAACTTTTTAATCACGTTTTATTTATGGTTATCTATGTGGGTTAACAATTGTGCAACAATTTTAGTTTAACTCTTTTATCGAGTCAATCTGTGTCAATAAATAGTTTTTACTAGCAAAAACCTAAAAATCTTTTTTAAATTAGTAATTTTTCTCCTAAGCTGATATCATTATTCTTATCATTTAAAAAGTATTTATATGGCTGATAAAAAATCAAACAAAAAGAAAAAAGCTTTCGTTACTGGCATTACTGGTCAGGACGGTTCATACCTTGCCGAACTTCTTTTAGAGAAAAATTATGAAATCTATGGACTTCTTCGTCGTAAAAGCAAGCCTGACTACGGCCATGTCGGTCATCTTTCTCGTTCAATCAAATTTATGTTTGGAGATTTGGCTGACCCTTCATGTTTAAACATGTACATCTCTCGGGTTCAACCAGATGAAATCTACAATTTAGGTGCCCAATCTCATGTTCACGAATCTTGGAGTCAACCTTTAGCTACTGCCGACCAAACAGGTCTTGGTGCTCTACGTGTTTTTGAATCAGTCAGGAATGTTTGTCCTACTGCTAGGGTATATCAAGCTAGTACCTCAGAGCTATTTGGTGAGACCCGTGAGGTACCCCAGACAGAGAACACTCCTTTGATGCCCAACAATCCCTATGCTGCTGCTAAAGCCTTGGCTCACTTTGACGCTCGTATTTACCGTAAATCCTTCGATCTTTTCATCTCTACCGGTATTCTTTTTAATCATGAGTCTCCTCGTCGTAGCCCAGACTTTGTTACCCGTAAGATTTCCTTAGCTGTTGCTTCCCTCAAGCTCGGTCTTAAAGGTTCTCGTATTCCTCTTGGGCAAGGTGGTGACCCTGTTATTAACAGTGACGGAAAATTAGAACTCGGCAATCTTGATGCTAAACGTGACTGGGGTTTTGCTGGTGACTATGTTGATGCCATGTGGAGAATCCTTCAGCACGATAAGGCAGACGACTTCTTGGTCTGTACTGGTGTAGTTCACACAGTTGAAGACCTCTGTGAAGCCACTTTCGGTGTCGTAGGCCTTGATTGGAAGAAATATGTAGTTATTAATCCTAAATGGGTAAGACCTACCGAAACCGGTCCATTAGTGGGGGATCACTCTAAGATCACCAAAGAACTTGGTTGGAAACCTAAAACATCTTTTGAAGAATTGATGAAGATGATGGTTGAGTCTGACCTAGCTCTACTTCGTTAAACCTTTTTGGTTACAATATACCTGTGATCAACAGATTAAAAACTCTGCTTTTTTCTCAGACCAGTAAAGACACAGCTATTACTATGGTTGGTACTGGTGTCAGTGCCTTATTTGGCACAATCTTCACTGTCCTCTTGGCGCGTAGTCTCAGTCCATCTCCTTTTGGTGTTTACTCTTCTTTGGCTGCTGCCATTACCATCATTACTACCCTGGGAGACTTGGGTATTTCTTCTGCTCTGATTAACTTCTTACCCAAGATGCCTGGCAAGAGAAAACAGTTAATCTCTTCTAGTTTTTATTTTCAGTCTGCCATTGCCGCCGTCTCCACCCTATTTTTTGCCGCTGCCACCTTCTTCTATCAAACTTTAATTCCCGGCTCTCTTCCTTCTCAGTTTCTTATTGCCGCTGTTCTTACAGGAACATATATTATTAATCAGTATGCCTTAGGTGTTCTTAGAGCTGAAAGAAAGTTTACCCAATCTTCTATTGTCATGGTTATCGACTCTGGAGTTAAGCTACTCTTGGTTGGCTTACTCTTCTACTATCGCACTCTTACTATTAATCAAGTTCTTTTGGCCAACTCTGTCTCTGTTGTCATCGCCACCGTCTATGCTCTCCGTCATGAGTTTGCCCACCTCTCTCCTATCTTCCCAAAAGCATATTTAAAAAAGATCTTTAAATTTGCCAAATGGATCGGTCTGGCTCGAGCTTTCTCTGTCGCCGTTGCCCGTGTTGACATCATTCTTCTTAACCTTCTTCACTCTTCTTTTGCCGCAGGTATTTTTGCCGCAGCTGGTAGAGTCACCCTTTTGTTTACCCTTTTAGTTTCCGCCCTTGGTTCTGTGGTTGCTCCCCGTTTCTCTTCTTTTACTAGCAAGAAAGACACTCTAGCTTACATTAAGAAACTTTCTCTTTTGATTGGAGCAGTTTCTCTTTTTATGGTCTTAACCGTTTTCTTAGCCGAACCAATCATTACTATCGTCTTTGGTTCTGAGTATCTTGAAGCTATCCCCGTCTTCCAGGTTCTGGCCATAGCCATGATTCCCTTCCTTTTCTCTATTGCCACCACCAATCCAATTATCTATACCTTTAATCAACCTCGTTTTTTTGCCCAAATTACTGTTCTTCAGGTGGTTATTTTAGTTGTCCTTGATCTCATTCTCATCCCCACCTATGGTGCCATGGCTCCCTGTATCTCCATTGGTGTCTCCAACACGATTGTCTTTATCCTCTCCTCGATTAAATTAGCCCGTCTTCTAAATGAAGCCTAAAATCATCACCCATTGTTTAGTAAAGAATGAAGAACGTTTTGTTTGGTATGCCATTAAATCAGTTCTGCCTTTTGTTGACCGGATCATGGTCTGGGACACAGGCTCCAGTGACAAGACCATTGATTTAATCAAGAGCATTAAGTCCTCCAAGATTTCTCTCAAGGAAGTCGGGGAAGTAGATCAGGACACTTTCACTAGCATGCGCCAACAAATGCTTGATGCCACACCTAAAGACTTCACCTGGGTCATGATTCTTGACGGTGACGAAGTCTGGCCCAAAGACTCCATCAAAGAAGTCACTGGCTTTGCCAAACAACATCCAGATTACGACTCAATTGTGGTTAGAACCAATAATTTGGTAGGGGACATATATCATCGTTTACCTGAGTCAGTTGGTAAGTACACCTTAGTTGGAGATACTGGACATCTAGCTCTACGATTCATGAATTTAAAAACCATTCCCGGTCTCAATACTCAACGACCTCATGGGCAACAAGGATACTTTGACAAGCAGGGGACTCTAGTTCAAGACAGGAATCCAAAAAAGATTAAGTTTATAGATGTTTACTATCATCACGCCACCCATCTAGTTCGTTCTTCTAGTCACCAGCTAGACAAGCAGGTTATTAAAAGGGGATTTAAGTTGAAGTATGATCTGGGGCGTAAGGTTAATAAATTTCAAATCCCTGAAGTTTTTTTTTCCAAGAAACCCAAAATTGTACCAACCGTTACTCAGAAAGCCAGTCTATTTTTCTGGATTAAGTCTGGTGTTTTAACTCCTTTAAGATTTGTTAAAAGAATATTTTTTAATAAAAAGCAAGGTTATTAAAGAAAAATCTCAACAATCTTATCTTCATTCGTATCGAAATACTTAAAACGAATACATTGATCTGTTTTGGGGAGTGTATATTTGCTCCAGTTATCTAAAACTATCACCCCCTGCTTATCTTCAAAAAATAGGTTAACTTGTTGACAATCATTAACGTACGGTAAGGGAGAGTAGTCGGTTTCTAAAAAATATGCATAAACCGGCTTTCTTGAATAAATTATCTTTTCTGTATTCCGCAAACCACCCATCATTTCGTTTACCCCAACTCTCTCTTTTTTGGAGTTTATTGACTCAACCTTTAATGGTAGGTATGAGTAATAAGTTATTAAAATAAGAGATACCAAAGACGCTACCACCCCTAAACGTTGGATCCAAGTTATCCTCTTTTTATCAATTTCCGTGTTTCTCACCAACCAAAAGATTGAAAATATCAATATTGGTATTAAATAACGTTTTTCAACATGGAACAACAACACACTAAACAAGGGCATTAGAAACAAAAACTCTTTAAAGACTTTCTTCTTTTTGAACAGTAAAAAGGTTAACAATATTATTGGCAAGACTATTTTTAAGGGTAATAACAGTTCAAAAACGACCTGTTTAAAATCAAGAGTATTGTTTTGAATTCTGGACATCCAAGAAATTTTTTCCCAAGAAAAATCTTCAGCCTTTACTCCAATGGATAGATCGGAATTCAACCGATAAACAAGAGAATCTCTGTTAAATGAAGGCATCTCAACATACTGGTCCCAATTTAAAGTGGCCATTTTCCCAGACAGATGCCATCCTCCAATACTTTGATGTAAAAAGAGACTGTAACCAATTACTACTAATAAAACAATTGGTAAAGTTTGAACAACCCTCTTTATTTTTTTTGTAGACAATAGGTCACAAAAATACACAACTCCTAAATAACCTAAAGTATCAGGCTTAATCAAGTAAGCAAACGCCCACAAGAAACCAACCAATAGTGGATATTTCTTTTTATAAAAAAATAATCCACCCGCCAGTAAAAACAAATACCAAACCAATTCAATTTGTTTATTAACTAATAGTAAGAGGAAGTTACCGTTTAAAAAAATAAAAATAGTGGTAATCAATGCCGTTCGTTTCTCTGAATAACTTTTTAAAAAATAAAAGACTAGCAGCACTAAACCCAAATATGTCAAAGCAAAAAACAAATTTATCGCCACATCCATGCTTAAGCCTAAGGCAATAAAAGGGGTTAATAAAAACGGTAAACCAGGAGGAAAAATTAACTCGGTTTTCCCTCCCAAACTATATCCCCTTCCCTCAACTAAATTATTTGCTAAAAGAGAATAGGTTTGTGCATCAGTAGTAGGTAAATACAAAAAACTTAACTTAAAAATTATCAGACCCAAAATAAAGAAAATAAAAAAAATCAAACAAAATTTCTTCATCTAGACTTTGTTAATTAAAACCTCTTAATTGTAGTTTACAATGATTCACAGATGAAAGTTGCCATTCTTCACTACTATCAAGGCTCAGTTGATCGAGGGGCTGAAACCTTTGTTTATCACTTAGCCAAAAGGCTAGCCAAGAACTCTAATCTTGTTGTCTTTCAAGGAGGGGAAGTCAAACCAAACCTACCTTTTAAAGCCGTCCAGAAGCATCCAGATCAGGGCAAATATCCCGATGACGACCTACCCGTCATCCACATCCTCAAACGCCTATTCCTAGACTCTCGCAAACGTGCAGAACTAGTCTTCACTTTTAAATGCTTGTCTGATTTAGTTGATTTCCGTCCCGACATCATCATTCCTCTCAACTCAGGCTGGCAAGCATTAATTATCTCTCTCCTTTCTCGTTTCATTGGAGCCAAGACAGTCATTCCTGGGGAGTCTGGTCCTGGCTGGAATGATCGTTGGAACCTTTGGGTTAAACCTCACGTTTTCGTCTCTTTGACTGATCGACAGAGGAAATGGGCTCAGAAGGCCTCTTTGTGGGAAAGTACTCAAATTGTTAAAATTCCCAACGGTGTCGATCTAGATCAATTCACCTCTGCGGGGAAAAAGAAAAAACTAGCCTTACAAAAACCCATAACCCTCCTAGTCGGTGCAACCATTCCAAGCAAGAGGGTAGAGCAGGGGATAGTTGCTGTTGCAAGGCTAGACAAAGGCTCTTTATTACTCCTTGGTACTGGTCCAGGGGACAAGAGGGTTGATAAATTAGGATATAAGCTGTTGGGCAAGGAGCGTTTTCTTCACCTCTCGGTTTCTCACCATGACATGCCCGCATACTATCGTTCCTCTGATCTATTTACTCTTTGTTCTGCTTCTTCTGAAGCTTTTGGTATTGTCTATCTAGAAGCTTTAGCTTCTGGTTTACCTTGTGTGGTTACTGATGATGCTTCTAGGAGGGAAATAGTGGGGAAATCCGGTGTCTTTGTTAAAGATCCAGACAATGAAAACGAATACTCTCAAGCGATATCTCAGGCTCTAAAAAAGAACTGGGGACAACTATCACTTAAACAAGCTCAAAAATTTAGTTGGGACAAGATCAGTAAAAAATATCTTTTACTCTTTAAAAATCTAATTTAAAGATTTCCTTTTTCTTTTGCTTCCTTTATTTCTTTTCTGAAATTACTCATTCTTTCTGATTCCTTTATTGCTTTTCTGAAACTATTCAACCGACGCTTAGGTTCAACAGGTTTTGATTCAATGGGTTCTGGCTTAACAGGTTCAGGTTTATTTGTTTTAGGACGTCGAGCCTGATCCATTTTTATTTGTTCTATTGCTGTTTGTGCCGCCCCAACTTCACCCTCTTTTTTACGCTCTTCTCTCCAGTCTCCAGACTCAGTTGGAGGAGAAACTGGGGTACTTTTTGATGCGGGAGTTTCAGTGACGGAAGGACTTTCTTGTTGTAATTTTCTTATTCTTTCTTCTGTTTCTTGGTTTCTTTCTGTCATGCTTTTTTCTGAATTATTAATATTTTTTTCTGGATTAACAATGTTTTCCAATGGTTTTCCGGGTCTATCTATTGGAGGTGGAGGTGTTACAGGTACGGCTTCTTCTGCCTGTTTTTCTATGACATTTTCAGAAGATTCTTCAATGGGCAATTTTTTACTTTCTAAAAACTCATCTAAACCTTCATGTTTATCAACCTTCTCACCGTCTGCTGGTGTCACAGCCCATCTTAAAGTTTCTTCTTCCTCTTCCTTTTTCTTAATACCTTTAATTAGTTCTTCATCTTCATTAGAGGGTGCTAATTCCTTATTAAGCCTTTTTACTATTCGTGCTATCTCTACTCTTTTTTGAGCGTCACTCATAGTTGGAGTTTCTATCTTTTTTACTGTCTTTTCTGTAATTGGAGTCCCTCCCAAAACCTCTGCTTTTTTTTCAAACCCATCAGGCTTTAAGCGTTTTAAGAGCTGACTTTCAAATGGTACCTTGGTTCTTTCAGTAATAGGAGTCCCTCCTACTGTCTTATTTAAGCCTTCTACTTCTGCTCTCAAGTCTGCTTTTTTTTCAGTATTTCCATTATCCATTTTTTATTTCTGCCTTCCAAGCAGTTTCAATTATTTTTTCTAACTCAGGAAACTCTGGCTTCCAACCCAGTTCTTTTTGTGCTTTTTTTGAAGAAGCTACTAGTCTGGCCGGGTCTCCAGGTCTCCTCTCTGATTCTATCACCTTAAAATCCTTTTTTGAAACTTTTTTCACCGTCTCGATTACTTCCCTGACTGAGTAGCCTCCACCGTTACCCAAGTTATATATCCCAGTTGACTTCTTCTCCATATTTTTAATGGCTAGTAGGTGGGCTTGGACAATGTCAGCTACATGGACATAGTCACGGATACAGGTTCCATCTGGGGTGTCGTAATCAGTACCAAAGATGTATATGGCGTCTCTCTGACCCAAAGCTGCCTGCATGATTAAAGGGATTAAGTGTGTTTCTGGCACATGGTTTTCTTTGTTCTTCTCTGTTGCTCCAGCGGCATTAAAATAACGGAAGATATGATATTTCAGACCGTATGCTTCATGATATCTTTGCAAGATTAACTCGAACGCTCTCTTCGCCTCACCATAGGGATTGATCGGAATCTTAGAATCATTTTCATCAATCGGCACTCTCTCTGGTGTGCCATAGACGGCCGCTGTTGAAGAAAAGACCACCTTTTTTACACCCACCTCCATCATCACATCCAGCATGTACTTGGCTTCTACCAGGTTATTTTCAAAATATTTATCCGGTTCTTTAACCGATTCTCCTACTTGAATTAAACCAGCAAAGTGGAAAACTGCTTCTGGTTTCTCTTTCTCCAGTACTTTTCTAAAGAAAATCTTATCTCCGATACTGCCTTTATGGAAAATGGCTCCAGGATTGACGTTCTCCTTATGTCCCGTAACCAAACTATCAACGATAATTACCTTGTGGCCTTCTTCTAAAAGCTTTTCGACACAGACGCCACCAATGTAGCCTGCACCACCTGCTACTAAAATTGTCATGTCTCTAATATACCAAATTAACAATTTTTATACTTACAAAGAATGGTTTACAATGTTAATTATATGTCTCTTACAGTTGTCATCCCCACCCTTAACGAAGCCTCTGACTTGCCTCGTACTCTCAAGTCTTTGTCTGGCTTAGCTGATGAAATCCTAGTAATTGACTGTGGATCTACTGATGACACCGTTTCTCTAGCTGAGAAAGCTGGGGCTAAAGTAATCCACCATTCTTTCAAGAACTTTGCCGATACTCGAAACTTTGGTGATAATCATGCTTCCTCAGACTGGATTCTTTCTATTGATGCCGATGTTGTCGTTACCCCTGAAGCCAGTAAGGAAATCAAACGGGTTATTCAGGATAGTAAGTTTTCTGCCTACTTTGTCGGCCGTATTAACATTATTTGGAACAAGCCTATTCTTCACGCTGACTGGGGGCCTAAAGACGACTGCCATCTTCGTCTGTATCGTCGGGGAAGTGGTAACTGGAAAGCAGATGTCCATGAAACGTTCATTACTACTCGGCCTGTTGGCAGACTTAAAGCTCCACTGAAGCACTACAACTATGCTTCCGTTGAAGAATATATTGAGAAAATTAATCGCTACTCTGAGATAGCTGCTCTTAAAATAGATCACTCTTCAGTTTTCGCTCCATTCAAGGACTTTTTTAAACGCTATTTCTACAAATTAGGTTTCCTCGAGGGCTATCACGGTCTTTTCCTTTGCTATTTACAAGCCATCTACTACACTACCCTTAGGGTTAAGATAAAGGAGAAAGCATATGTCTAGTTTATTTAAAAAATACTGGTTTACTCATCAGGTTCTCAATCGTCTAGCTAGTGTGGCTATGACCATTTTTGTAGATTTCTATATCTGGCAAGTGACTGGTGACCTCAATGCTATCTTAAAATTTAATCTGGGTCTATTCTGTATTTATCCCTTAGCTGTTTTTCTCGGTTCTCTTTTGTCTGAGTTTCTTTCTCTTAAGTTCACTCAGATAATTGCCAAACTTCTTCAGTTTACTTTTGCTATGGCTTTACTTTTACTAGGTCTCGACTTAATCGCCAGTCCTTTCATCTTTGGTCTACTAGCTGGTATTGTCACCGGTGTTTCCTTTGCTGTTGCTGATACTGTTTCTGCTAAGGTTCCTCCTCAAGAAAGACTCGACCTCAACTCTAGTATTAAGACAGGTTTGGTCTTGGTTGGTATCATCATTCCTCCCTCATTCTCTCTTTTAGTCGATACTTATCAGAACTTTAATATTCCTTTTGCTGTCGCCGCTCTGATCTACCTCTCTTTTGCTCTAGTATCTTTCTTTGTGCCTTTTCCTTCTTTGGATGGTAGTTTTGACTTAAAAGAAGTAT